>Ga0207813_100042_pt1 | contig 112930 bp, 102 predicted proteins | sample A23E3SouthBayCA_2_FD_187730 | JGI IMG/M metagenome (GOLD analysis project Ga0207813, IMG submission 187730) | Aerobic enrichment media microbial communities from Eden Landing Ponds, California, USA - A23 E3 (4) (SPAdes) | ecosystem: Environmental > Aquatic > Marine > Unclassified | place...
TAACTGGCCCCGCCGAGACTCGCGAGAGCGCTCACCAGTCCGAACCCGGGACCGGATCCCGACGTCGTCTCCGCGTCGTCGTCGGGGACTTCGGTCGGCGTGTCGGTCGGTTCCATCGTCGCCGCTGGCGTGGCTGTCGGCGTGTCGGTCGGCGTCGCGGTCGGTTCGGCCGTCGGCGTCGCGGTCGGTTCCGGGGTCTCGGTCGGCGTCGGCGTCGCCGTCGGTTCGGCCGTCGGCGTCGGAGTCCCGATGTCGGCCGACTGTGCCTGCTCGACGGCGGCGGAGTGGTGTCCGAGCGTCCCGAGGGTGACCCGCGAGTCGGCACTGGACCCGTCAGCCGCGACCTCGACGGCGTGGAGCGTGCTTCCGCCACCGAAGTAGGCGGTTCCGTCGACGACCGTCGGCGACGAGAAGACGTCCCCACCAGTCTCGTAGGTCCACTGTAGTTCGCCGTCGTCGGCGGTCAGCGCGTACACGTTCCCGTCGTCGGAGCCCGCGATCACGTTCTCGCCAGCGACCGTCGGCGAGGCGTTGACGAGGTCTCCCGGCTCTTCGAACGTCCAGGCCGCCTCGCCGCTGTCCGCCTCGATCGCGTAGAGGTTCGAGTCCTCGGATCCGACGTAGACGACCCCGTTGTAGAACGTGGGCGTCGCACGGAACCCGGCGGTCGGGTCGGAGAACGCCCACTCCTGCTCGCCGTTCTCGGCGTTCAGCGAGAGCACAGCGTTGCCGAACGTCGCGACGTAGACCGAGCCGTCGGCCACCGTCGGAGAACTGAACACCGGACCGCCCGCACCGGTGTAACTCCACACCAGGTCTCCGTTGGACGGGTTGATCGCGTAGACCGCCGGGTCGTCGGCCCCGACGTAGAGCGTCCCGTCGACCAGCGTCGGCGAGGAGAACACGCCCGACTGCGTCGAGAAGGTCCACGCCTCCTCGCCGCTCTCGGCGTCGAGGGCGTAGACACCGCCGCTGGCGGACCCGACGTAGACGTGGCCGTCGGCCACGTCCGGCGAGGAGAAGACGATCCCACCCGTACTGTAGGACCACTGCTGTTCGCCACTCTCGGCATCGATAGCGTACAGCGACCCGTCGTGAGAGCCGACGTAGACCGTCCCGCCGACGACCTCGGGCGAGGAGCCGACGATGTCGCTGGGCCCCTCGAACACCCACACCTGTTCGCCGCTGGCCGCGTCGACAGCGTACACGTTTCCGTCGTCGGATCCAACGTAGACGGTCCCGTCGATCACCGTCGGCGACGAAGCGACGAGCGCACCCGGTGCGTCGAACGTCCACACCTGGTCGCCCGCGGCTGCTGCTGCCGGACCACTCAGCGTGGCCACTCCGGCGAGTCCGATCCCTGCCATCACACCCGTTTTGAGCGCATCTCTGCGAGTCGTCTCGTACATGAGACTGTCGGAGAGATTTGCCCCGATTAATATAAAAATACTCATTCGGGAGAGTTGAGCGATCGCGACGGTGCTTTCGCCGTCGTATCGCGCGACGCCGAGCCGCGCCAGTGGCGGTGGGTTGAAAACGGCCCGTGGGCGATCCGGAACCCGGCCACCGTGGGTCGGTTACTCCTCGTCGTCGAACCGCTCGCCCAGCAGGTACGAGAGGCCGCCGAGACTCGTGACGGCACCGACGAGACCGAACCCGGGACCGGATCCGGACGTCGTCTCCTGATTCATCGGGACCGCGGTCGGCGTCGGTGTGTCCGTCGGCGTCGGTTCCGCCGTCGGCGTCGGTTCCGCCGTCGATGTCGGTGTGTCCGTCGGCGTCGGTTCCGCCGTCGGTGTCGGTGTGTCCGTCGGCGTGGCCGTCGGTTCCGTCGTCGGCGTCGGTGTCTCCGTCGGCGTGGGCGTGTCGGTCGGTGTCGGTGTCTCCGTCGGTGTCGGTGTGGCTGTCGGCGTCGGTGTCGGCGTCGGCGTCGGTGCGGGGTCAGGCTGGCCGACGTGTGCGAAGTGGTGGCCGAGCGTCCCGAGAGAGACCCGCGAGTCGGCGCTGGAGCGCTGGACGCCCGCCTCGATGGCGTGGACCGCGCTGTCGCCTCCGACGTAGAGAGTCCCGTCGATCACCGTCGGTGAAGAGACGACGACGCCGCCAGCACGCTGGAACGCCCACTCCTGCTCGCCGCTGTCGGCGTCGACCGCGTAGACGGTAGCGTCGTTGGATCCGAAGAACACGGTCCCACCCGCCACCGTCGGGCCCGAGTCGACGAAATCACCCGGTTCGGAGAACGTCCACTCGATGCTCCCGTCCTCGGTGTCGAACGCGTAGAGGTTCGAGTCCTGCGATCCGGTGTAGACGGTCCCGTCGTAGGCTGTCGGGGACCCGGCGAAGGCACTCCCGGAGTCGCTGTAGACCCAGGCCTCGGTGCCGTTGGACGCCTCGATCGCGTAGAAGTTCGTGTCGAACGACCCGACGAAGACCCGCCCGTCGGCCACCGTCGGGGAGCTGAACACCGGGGCCGTCGGCGCCGTGTATATCCACAGTTGCTCGCCGGTGACGGCGTCGATGGCGTACACCGCCGGGTCGTCCGCGCCGACGTAGATCCGACCGTCGACGTACGTCGGCGAAGAGAAGATCCCGGCCGTGGGGTTGTCGAACTCCCAGGCGAGCGATCCGTCGCTGGCGTTGAGTGCGTACACCGATCCGGCGGCCGATCCGACGTAGACGGTCCCGTCGATCACTGTCGGCGAGGAGTAGACGACGCCCCCGGTGTCGTACGACCACACTTCGGACCCGTCTGCGGCGTCGATGGCGTACAGCGACCCGTCGTGAGAGCCGACGTAGGCGGTCCCGTCGACGACCTGCGGTGAGGAACCGACCAGGTCACTCGGTCCGGTGAACACCCACTCCTGGTCACCGCTCTCGGCGTCGACGGCGTAGACTGACTGATCGTCGGAGCCGACGTAGAGCGTCCCGTCGACCACCGTCGGCGACGAGGCAACGATGGCGCTCGGCTGGGAGAACGTCCACTCGAGATCTCCGCCAGCCGCCTGCGCTCGCCCGCTCGTCCCTGCCCCGATCCCAACGAGGCCGAGCCCGGCGACCGCGCCAGTCTTGAGTGCCCGCCTGCGTGTAACCCTGTGCATGAGTTGCCCGTAGTTCCTCCCCCCACATCATAAATGGTGTCACTTTCTAGCGACCGCGAAACCGCCGCGGGCGCCCTATAGTAGCTCTTGAAAGACATTGCACAGATGATCGCACGACCGCGTGCGATCGAGTGTGCGGACGCTTTCAATCGCTACTATAGTCGTCGTACTGTCGGCTGTAACAGCACAGCGGAATTTCCCGCCCCCGAGGGGAGCGAATATCTGTTCGAACGGACAGTCGACAGTCTCAGTACGCGACCGGGACGGACGGCTTTATTCCGCCGGACTCCTACCGCACACACATGAACGACAGCCAGGTGAGCGCGCTCGCGGTGGCGGCCGAGGACGGCGTCGACTTCGACGGCTTGGCGGTCGAAGCCGACGGTGACAGGTTCGTCGCAGGAGTGGTCGACGGATCGGAGACGGTCGTTCACGAGCAGGACCTCGGGAACGCCCTGAGAGAGTACGCCGAGTACGTGAGCAACTGGTACGTCTGGCACGAGACCGCCCCTCAATCGCCGGACCGGTGGGCGTTCCTTCGGTGGCTAGAGGGTGCCGACGAGCGGGCGGTCCCCGAGCGGTACGACGCGCTCACGGACGGGATCACCCGAACGTGGGGCGAGCTGTCGGTGACGATCACGCTCGCCAGCGACGGCCACCGGGAGTACCGTCTATGTCACGAGGCCGACGCCGACGAGCCGGACGCGGCCCTGACCGACTACGAGGACCCGCTGGACGCTCGCGAACTCGCCAAGCACGACGACCGCGGTCGTTACCGCCCGCTCAAGACCGCGCCGACGCTACAGACAGGGTGGCAGTTCCCGGCGCTTGGCCCGGGCGAACTGGTCGACGCCGTCGACTTCTTCTACCCCGCGAGCGTCGCGAACTGGCACCGCGAACGCGAGGGGGAACTCGACGTGAGTCACTGGCGGGAGACGGTGGAGCGACAGACGGGGATCTACGGCGTGGTCAAGACCTGGGATCGGCAGGACGGACACGAACACGTCGACTGGGTGGCGGAAGCCTGCTGTGACGATTCCCAGTGTCTGAAACGGCGCGAGTGGGAGTACGACGCGGAGACCGACCTCGACGTCGACGGCGGGGCTTCGACGACGCCCCGAGACGGCGACGGTGCAACCGCCGGTGACGGCGGGGGGTTCCCCTGCCGGGAGCCGTGTTCGGTCGTCATCTCCGCGGCCCGCCGGTGGACGAAACTGGAGGGCGAGCAGACCCGAACCTACGAGTTCGACCTCACGCCCAGCGAGAAAGAACAGGTCGAGGAGATCATCGACGCTGTCGCCGACGGCCGCACGGAGGAGATCCGCGAGGCCGACGTCTACGACGGCGCCAACCGCTACCGGGCGCGGTTCCTCCGGGCCAAGCGGTTCGACGACGAGGGGAACCTCTGTGGCGTCCCGACCGGCGAAGACACCGACGAGGCCGACCACTGACCGGGGACGAGCGAGCGTCATCCGCGGCCGGACAGTCACTCCCGGACGAGCAGGTACATCGCGACCAGTACCGCCGCGAGGACGACCAGCGCGCCGACGAGGACGACGACGTTCTGGATCAGCAGGGCGGCAGCGAGCGCGACCACGAGCGCCAGCACGCCCAGTGCGAACGCGACGATTTCGGGGTTCTCGGCCACCGGTGCCAGCGGTGCCGACTGCTGTGGCTCGGGGTCGAGCGTCGCCGGTTCGGCCAGCGACTCGTCGACCTCGACCGGTTCGTCTTCCTCTTCGGGTTCGGTGATCGAGAGGTCGACGTAGCGCGTCTCGGCGCCGTAGGCGGAGACGACCTTGAGTCGCCCCCGCGCCGGGACATCGCCGTCGACCGCGACGCGGACTGCCCGTTCGGACTCGCCGTCGATGTAGTGATTGGCGGCGTCGACGGTGGCCACCTCCGAGAGTGCGTCGTCGAGATGGAGGTGGACGTGCAGGGCCGTGCCGTGGTTCCGGAGGGCGATATCGAACGCCCCCTCGGCCTCGAAGGCATCGGGGACCTCCAGCGAGTGGAGGCTCTCCCTGTTGATGTGCACGGGCAGCGTATCGTCAGACACGGCCGACACTGGGCGGCGCCGGTAGAAAAAACTTCAGGCTACTGGAAGGCTCGATTCCCGCGACGAAGGGGCCACGGACAGCGTCCCGACCGGCGCGCTCACGCAGGCGCCTCTTCGCGCATGTCCGGCGGCAGGAGGTTCGGGATGCCGTCCTCGATCGGGTAGGACTCGCCACAGTCGGTGCAGACGAGCGTCCCGGACATGATCTCGTCGTCCTCGTACTCGGCGTCTTCGAGGTCGAGGTCGTGTTTGTCCAGCGGACAGCAGACGATGTCGAGCAGGTCCTCTTTCATGGCGTCGTCTCCGGCCTGCCGGTAGAAAAACGTGCCGGGACCGGCTGTCTCGGATCCGCCGACCAGAACCGTGCCGGGAACTGCTGTAGGAGTGACGACGAAGAACGTGCGAGAGCGGTCCCGGAGTCGCAGCTCAGTACGGCGACTCGACGACGACTGTCTCCGAGCGGCCGGGACCGACGCCGACGGCGTAGATGTCCGCGTCGAGCTCCTCGGCGATGTATTCGAGGTACGCCCGGGCGTTCTCGGGGAGGGCCTCGTACCCGTCCTCGGCGACGGCGGCCCAGTCCTGTTCCGCCCAGCCGTCGAAGGTCCGGAAGTTCGGCTCACAGTCGGCCCAGTGTTCGGTCGTCGCCGGGACCGTGAACACCTCCTCGCCGTCGAGCGTGTAGGAGTGGCCGACCTTCACTTCGTCGAGACCGGCGAGCGTGTCGACGTGGTTGACCGCGAGACCGGTGAAGCCGCTGGCACGGGCGGCGTGGCGCAACATCGGGATGTCGAGCCACCCCACCCGTCGCGGGCGGCCGGTGACGGTGCCGTACTCGTCGCCCTCCTCGCGGATGTACTCGGCGAGGTCCTCGTTGCGGCCCTCGGTGTCCTCGTCGTAGCCGGGCGTGTCGCCGACGACGCCGCCCAGTTCCGTCGGGAGCGGGCCGCTGCCCACGCGGGTGAGGTAGGCCTTGACAATCCCGATCACGTCGCCGTCGCCGACTGTGGCGGGACTGAGACCGGTCCCAGTCGAGGCGCCGCCTGCCGTCGGGTTCGAGGACGTGACGTATGGGTAGTTACCGTGGTCGATGTCGATGAGCGTCCCCTGTGCGCCCTCGAACATGACGTTCGCGCCAGCGTCGATCTGCGTGGCCAGAAAGTCCCCGGCGTTGACCAGCATCCCCTCGCGTTCGAGGCGCTGACCGTAGGCGCTGTACTCCTCGAAGAGGGCGTCGACGTCGAACGCCTCGCCGACGTCCACACCAAAGACGTCCTCCGCGAGGGCGCGTTTCTGCGGGACGACGTACTCCAGTTTCTGCCGGAGTCCCTCGGGATCGGCCAGGTCGCCGATCCTGACGCCTCGTCGACCAGCCTTGTCCTCGTAGGTCGGCCCGATGCCGCGGCCGGTCGTGCCGACCTCGTCGTCCGTCTCGCTTTTAGCCTCCTCCTCGATGCCGTCGAGGACACGGTGGTACGGGAAGATGACGTGAGCCCGGCGGGCGACCCGCACGTCGGGGTCGACGCCGCGGTCCCGCAGTTCGTCGATCTCCTCGAACAGAGTACTGGGGTTGACCACACACCCGTTACCCAGCACGTTGGTCTTGCCCCTGATCGCGCCGCTCGGGACGAGCGATAGCTTGTAGGTCACACCGTCGTGAACGACGGTGTGGCCAGCGTTGTCGCCGCCCTGGTACCGGACGACGACGTCGGCATCGTCACCGTAGACGTCGACGATGCCGCCCTTGCCCTCGTCGCCGAGTTGCGAACCGACGATGGTGACGGTCATATGTCAGCGTGTTCCCCCCACCGGGCTATACAGATTACGGTCCGACACCGTCCGGAATTGTTAACTGCACCCACAGAGAAGGCCCGACACGCCCGTTTCGCCGTCCGACAACAACCTTTAAAACCCTCAATCACAAGTTAACAATTGGCATGATAGATAGACTCGAGAAGGAAGTAGACATGCTGGAGCGACATCTGCAGGTTCTGCGGATGGTCATCGAGAACGAACCGATCGGAATCGTCAAGATGTCCAACGAGACGGGCTACCCACACCACAAGGTCCGCTACTCTCTGCGTGTCCTCGAGGAGGAGAGCCTCATCGAACCCTCCAGCCAGGGTGCGATCACGACCGAGCAGACAGCCGAGTTCGTCGACGATCTGGACGAGAAGATCGACCACATCATCGAGAAACTCGAAGGCATGAAGATCGAAGAGGCGGCCGAGATCGAAGGCTAACCGCGGTTCGGGCGCGAGGCGGCGTTACAGTTCGGGCACCGCCAGGTGGAACTTCTCTTCTCTGGACTCGACGAGACAGAGGTGATAGCCGCGTTTGCGGGTCAGTTTGACGAAACTCTCGCGTTTGTCCCGACTGAGCAGTCCACCGCTGGTCGCCTCCGCGGCGGTCTCCAGAGCCGGGGGTTCGAAGAAACTGGACGTGACGTAGAAAGCAGCCGCGAGGGAGTCGGTCTCCTCGCTGACCCGGGTCGAGGCGGTGACCAGCGAACTCATCATGTTCTCGGTCGTCGCCTGCCGGGAGTCGTTGAGGTTCGCGACAATCAGCGGGTTCCCCATACGGTCGCGCATGACGACGTCGAACGACTCCTGGCTGCGCCGCTGCTGGCCGTCTTCGGTGTACTCCGCGCTGATCGACCCGTTGAGTTCCGCGCGGTCGATGCGCGGGATCGCGTCGTAGAGGTCCTGCAGGGCAGCGACCGTGCCCGTATCCCGGATCTCGTAGAGGAGTTCGCGGACGACCCAGGAGACGAACCGGAACTGTATGGTTTCACACAGGAACACGTCGAACTCACGCCCGCCGACGGCGGTGTGGGCGGCGTCGAACTGGGTGTGGTGTTCCAGCCCGAGGTTCTCGTTGACGACGTCCGGACCAACGGACCCCTCGTGGGCCTCCTCGAGTGTGGCGTCGCCCTTCGAGTCGTACCTGACGAAGAGGTTCGTCCCGTCGAGGGCCTCCTGGGGGCTCAGTTGCTGCTCGGCGTCGGTCTGGACACCGTGTGCGGATTCGAGACGGTCGAGTTGCGAGCGCAGTTCCTCCAGTTCCGCCTCGCGGTCCTCGAGCGTGCCGCGGATGTCGTCGCGCTCGTCTCGGACCGTCTCGAGTTCGGCCCGCGTCTCCTCGAGTTGGGCCTGCAGGTCGTCGCGCTCGGCGCGCAGGTCGTCGCGCTCGGCCTCGGCGTCGGCCAGTCGCGACTCGACGTCCTCAAGTTTCGACTCCCGACGCGCGAGTTCGGCTTCGAGTTCCTCGACGCGATCGACCGAGTCGGGGCCAGCGGACTGCGCTTCCGCGCGCGCGCCGGTCTGGTCGGGATCGGCTGAATGCGCGTCGGATCGATCGGGGTCGGCGGCCGTATCCGTTCGCTCCCGGGTGTGGTCGACACGGTCGGACCGCTCGGCCGAGCGGTCGACAGTCCGACCGGTCGACTGTGAATGCCCCACTGCCCCGGTCTCGGCGGTCGAGTCGCTCTGTGACCCGATCGGCGCTTCCTCGCCAGCGACGGCGTCGACGACGGACGACTCCTCCGGTTCGGGGTCGGGCCCGGTCCGGTCCGGATCCAGTGACGGAATCGAGCGCGTCTCCAGCTGGCCCGGCCCGGCGACCGTCCCGTCGTCGGCCGTCCCGGTCTCGTCGTTAGCCGTCCCGGCCCTGTCGTCGGTCGCCCCAGCCCCCTCGGCGGCGTCGGTCGGCCGCGACGGGCCACTGCCGGTCGGCGACGACTGTCCAGCAGGCGGTCTGCGCGTCGACTCGGTCGCGTCAGTCGACGACCCCGCCGCGCCGCCGTCTCGCTCCCCCGCGCCGGTCTCGGTGTCGCCGACGCTCTCTCGGCCTGGTTCCGATTCACCGGCGTTCGAGTAACTGGGCTCCGATTCACCAGCGCTCGAGTAACTGGGCTCCGACTCACCGGCGTTCGGCGCGGACGAACCGGTCTCCGCGGTTTCTTTCTCTACCTGCTGGTCGCGTTCGACTCCCGCGTCTCCCTCGCTCTCAGCCCGGCGGCCGGAACCGGCGTCGTCCCCGTCGATCTGGGTACTGCTGGACGAACCCGTCACGGGGTCCGACTCGTCGTCGGACGCGTCCGCCTGCTCGCGGGACGGCCCAGTTCGTGCGCCGTCGACATCGTCACTCCCCGATTCGGGGCTCGACCGACTCGGAGCCGCGTCGGCGTCGTCCGCCTCGGACGGCGGTCGGTCAGCGTCGGATGGCGGGTCGGAGGGGGTGTCGCGTTCCGTGACTCCGGCGGTGGGGCCGCGGGAGTCGCCTGTCTCGTCGTCAGGCGTAGCCGCTTCGTCGTCCGGCGTAGTTGCTGGGTTTTCTGCCTTGCCGTCCGTCTCAGGTCGCTGCTCGCTGGGTCCGCCCGTAGCGGTGTCGGCCGACTCGTCGGAGTCTCCGGCCCCGCCGGTCGGCTCGTCGGGGACGGCGGTCGTCGTGTCGTCCGATGGTGAGTCGTCGCTCGGTGACGAGTCGCTACTGGGAGCCGCGGCGCCAGCGGGCGCGGCGTCGTCCGGGTCCGGATCGGGATCGGGGATATCGATCGGATCGACGTCGACGGGACGGACCTCGTAGATCCCGACTTCGTCGTCGGCGCGCTCGAACGCCTCGTCACCCGTCAGTAACTGTCCGCTGTTACCGACCCAGGCGACGGCCATCGACCGCCCGGCGTGGAACACGAGGTAGTAGTCGCCGCTGAGGACGTTCTCCGAGAGTTCGACGTAGCCCGAGAATCCGCCGTCAGAGAGCGTCGAGTCGACCTCCGAGATTGGGGTGTCCTCGGTGTAGTACTTCGCTCTGACATCGTCGGAACGCTCCTGCATCAACACGAGCAGCGGGAGCGCGGGCGACGGGGCGGCGTAAGCGGTCCCCTGAGCGTCCTCGAAGTCGTCGATAGAGCCGTCGAGAATGCCGACGACGGTCCCCCCGAGCATACAGAGTTTGGCGCGGCCAGCTTCGACGACCCCCGAGAACTCCTCGGCAGCGAGATCGTGGAGGCCGCGGTAGCCGTCGGTAAACGGCGCCGAGTTCCAGTCGTCGACCTGCTCGACTGCGCGCGTAGCCATTATCTAACCCAAGCCGTATGCGGCCCAAATACTTTGCGCCGTGTCTGACGCGTCGACTGTCCGAGCCCACTGTGTGTTCCGTGACCTCCTCGAATCCGGTGTGCCTTTAGACCAGTAGCTCCAACGAGCGCGCATGGAAGAACAACCCGGACTGTCGAGCGAGTACCGCACCGCGAGTCCGTGGCCGCTGTTCGTCGCACTCGGGTTCGCACTCTCTGAGGTCGGTATCTTCCTCGGCGTGTTCCCCGTCGCCGTCGGCGGCGTCCTCCTGTTCGGCGGCAGCGTCGCCGGGATCCTCACTGAATCCGGCTACGTCACACAACCCTGGCAGACACTGGGCGTCCTCGGCGTCGCGTTCGCCGCTATCGGCGCGGCGATCATCTGGACGGGCGTCGGCGACACGGCGTCGCTGACCGCGATCGTCGCGGAGCCGACGGGCGTGACCGGCCGTGGCCTCGCGGTCATGGTCGCGGGCGTCATGCTCGTCGCGGCGGGGGGGACAGGCAGACTGATGGGCCCGACGGCCCCGACTGCCGCCCGGTGAGCCCCGGCGCGAACCAACAGCCTATTTATTTCCCTCTCCGAACGTGGGCGTATGGCAGAGAAGCTCTTCGACCGCGAGACCATCCTCGACCTGACGGTCAACTTCATCCCGCTGGGGATCCTGCTGTTTTTCATGGTCGCGTACGTCGTCGTCGCTCCCTGGGGCACCGACCCGCTCATCTCGGGCCTGCAGTTCAGCATCATCGGCGTGACGTTCGTCCTGCTGGCTATCCTGACCTACTACTCGGGGAAAGCCATCTCGAAGGCCGAAAAAGAGATGGAAGCCGAAGAGGGGCACGAGACTGGCGCGTCCGGGAACTGAAGCCGTCACCGGCTGGCGGCCACGCCACGGGTCGTCAGCGTCCGTCCGATGGTGATCTCTCGCCGAACGTCGTCCGGTCGTCCAGCGGACGCGTCTAACCGATACGGCGGACCAGACGAACGCGAACGGATTCGGTAGGGCAGTTTCCTAACCATTCATATGGCCCCAGTCCCGAGGCTCCCATATGGCAACAGGGCAGTTCGTTCTGACGGTGCTGATGGGAGTGTTCCTCGTCGGCATCGTCGCCTTCGTCTCCCGGGTCGAGAACTGGCGGACGTACACGCCACTGGCTGGCGGTGGCGGCGGATACGGCGAGGCCGTCAGTACCGGTCACGAAGAGAAACCGAGTGGGATCGTCCGCTGGCTGACCACCGTCGATCACAAAGACATCGGCATCCTCTACGGTGTCTACGCCGTCATCGCCTTCGCCGTCGGCGGCATCATGGCGTTCCTGATCCGCGTCCAGCTGATCGCGCCGGAGGGGGCCATCCTCGGCAACAGCTTCTACAACTCGATCCTGACGAGTCACGGGATCACGATGCTGTTCCTGTTCGGGACGCCGATCATCGCGGCGTTCGCGAACTACTTCATCCCGCTGTTGATCGGCGCCGACGACATGGCGTTCCCGCGGATCAACGCCATCGCCTTCTGGCTGCTCCCGCCGGGCGCGATCCTCATCTGGGGCGGCTTCTTCACCGCCCCGCTGGGTATCGGCGTCGAGCCCGCCCAGACCGCATGGACGATGTACACGCCGCTGTCGGTCGAGCAGGCCAATCCCGGCGTCGACCTCATGCTGCTGGGACTCCACCTGACCGGGGTCGCGGCCACGATGGGTGCGATCAACTTCATCGCGACCATCTTCACCGAGCGCGGCGACGACGTCAACTGGGCGAACCTCGACATCTTCTCGTGGACCATCCTCACCCAGTCGGCGCTGATCCTCTTTGCCTTCCCGCTGCTGGGCAGCGCCATCGTCATGCTCCTGCTCGATCGGAACCTCGCGACGACGTTCTACGCCGTCGGCGAGGGCGGCGGCCCGATGCTCTGGCAACACCTCTTCTGGTTCTTCGGCCACCCCGAGGTGTACATCCTCGTGCTCCCGCCGATGGGACTCGTCAGTCTGATCCTGCCGAAGTTCTCCGGCCGCAAGCTCTTCGGCTTCAAGTTCGTCGTCTACTCGACGCTGGCCATCGGTGTGCTCTCCTTCGGCGTCTGGGCCCACCACATGTTCTCGACGGGCATGGACCCGCGCCTGAAAGCGTCGTTCATGGCCGTCTCGCTCGCAATCGCGGTGCCCTCGGCGGTCAAGACGTTCAACTGGATCACGACGATGTGGAACGGCCGCCTGCGCCTGACCACCCCGATGCTGTTCTGTATCGGGTTCGTCTCGAACTTCATCATCGGCGGCGTCACCGGCGTCTTCCTCGCGTCGGTCCCCGTCGACCAGGTGCTCCACGACACTTACTACGTGGTCGGTCACTTCCACTACGTCGTGATGGGCGCCATCGGCTTCGCCGTCTTCGCGGGGCTCTACTACTGGTTCCCCATCTTCACCGGGAAGATGTACCAGCGCCGCCTCGGCAAGTGGCACTTCTGGCTGTCGATGATCGGCACGAACGTCACGTTCTTCGCGATGCTGTTCCTGGGGTACCTCGGCATGCCGCGCCGGTACGCGACCTACGAACTCGGCGCCATGGCGCCGCTGGACCTCGTGACGCTGACTCACCAGGCCGCGTCGGTCGGTGCGCTCCTCCTGCTGATCGGCCAGCTGATCTTCGTCTGGAACCTCGTCCAGTCGTGGCTCGAGGCCCCCGACGTCGTCGACGAAGACCCGTGGGACCTCAAGGAGACCGACCAGTTCACCCGGGAGTTCGAGTGGAACGCCCGCCGCATGGAGACGGCCATCACGGACGGCGGCGAGGAAGTCGCGACCGACGGCGGCGAGGACGTCGCGGACGAGGCAGATGCGACCGACGACGAGTAACTGAGAACGCTACTCTCGACGGCGTTTTCGGGTTCGACGGACTGTTCTGGTGAGACGGGATCCGCGATCAGGCGCTGAGAACGAGGACGAACGCCGATACCATCATCATGAGTGCGATGCCCGTGAGGACGAACAACAGGAGTTCCTTCTCGGAGAAGCCCGAATCGTCGGCTCCGGTGTCGGTGTCTGTGGCCATACCCCGGGTTACGGCCGCGATGTGAAAAGGCTAACCACGCGCGAGCCATAATCGAGTGTATGACCGACGGCACGTCCTACGCGTCGACGCTCGCGGACAGAACGGCTGGCCCCCGTGTGGTCCTGACGGTGTATCTGGCAGTCCTCGGGGTCGCTGGCGTCCTCGGCGCGCTCATCGGGATCGTCAAACCGGTGGAACTCGATCCGCGCCTCTTTTTCCTCGTCGAACTTCCGCCGACCCCCCTGGGGATGGCCACCTTCGGCGTCGTGACCGTCGGGGTCGGCCTCGGCGTGTTGCTCCTGCTGGTACAGTACGTCTCGCGGTTCGACGAGGACCGTATCGAGTGATCGAAGCGCGAGGGCACACGTCCGGACGGGCACGAACGACCGTCGGCATCAGACGGATTATCGTAGATCGTTCCCGGACAGCGCCGACCCCGGGGTCGGCGCGTCCCGGTACATCGCTACAATAATCCGTATCAGTCGTCCTGAACCTGATCGCGGATCTCCTCGGGGACGCTCGGATCCCGGAGGGTCGTCGTGTCGCCGAGTTCGTCGTCGTTGGAGATGTTCTCGAGCAGGCGTCGCATGATCTTCCCCGAGCGGGTCTTGGGGAGGTCGTCGACGATGGCGACGCGAGCGGGTCGGGCGAACGCCCCGATCTCGTCTTCGACGGCGGTGACGATCCGATCCCGGATCTCGTCGTCGCTGGCGTCGACGCCCTCCCTGACGACGGCGTAGACGTCGGGCACCTCGCCTTTCTCGTCGTGGTCGCGTGCCGCGACGGCCGCTTCCGCGACGTCTTCGACCTCGGCGACGGCCGACTCCAGTTCCATCGTCCCCAGTCGGTGCCCGGCGACGTTCATCACGTCGTCCAGGCGGCCCAGCACCCGGAAGTAGCCGTCGCGCTCGTGGACGGCTCCGTCACCGGCCTTGTACACCCAGTCCTCGGCGTCGGAGCTGTCGGTGTCGGAGAAGTCCCGCCAGTACTCCTCGATGAACCGCTCGTCGTCGCCGTACACAGTTTGAAGCATTCCCGGCCAGGGCTTCTCGATGACGAGGTTTCCGGCCTTGCCGCTGGCGGGTTCGATCCGGTCGCCGTTGTCGTCGTAGAGCGCAGGCTGGACCCCCGGGCAGGGCTTGCCCGCGCTCCCGGGTTTCATGTCGTCGAGCGCCGGGAGGTTCGTGATGAGGTGGCCGCCGGTCTCGGTCTGCCACCACGTGTCGACGATGACGGCGTCCTCGTCGCCGATGTGCTTGTAGTACCACAGCCACGCCTCGGGCTGGATCGGTTCGCCGACGGTGGTCATGTGCCGGAAGTCGAAGTCGTAGTCCGCGACGTACTCGGCGCCCCACTTCATGAACATGCGGACGGCGGTCGGGGAGGTGTGGAAGATGTCCACGTCGTAGCGCTCGGCGATCTCCCAGATGCGGCCCTTGTGGGGGTGGTCGGGCGTGTCCTCGTACATGACTGAGGTAGTCCCCAGCGAGAGCGGGCCGTAGACGATGTAGGAGTGCCCGGTGATCCACCCGATGTCCGCCGCACACCAGTAGGTGTCCTCGGGCTTGATGTCGAGCACGTACTTCGACGTGGCGGTCACGTACGAGAGGTAGCCGCCGGTGCGGTGCTGACAGCCCTTCGGTTTCCCGGTCGTCCCCGACGTGTACATCAGGAACAGGGGGTCCTCGGCGTCCCGGGAGACGGGGTCGACGCGGGCGCGTTCGTTCTCGGCCAGCAGGTCGTCGACCAGCACGTAGGGGTCGTCCTCGTCGATCTCCACGTCGGGGTGGAGGTCGTCGTGACGGGTCCACAGGAGGACGGTATCCACGTCAGACTCGGCCTCTTCGAGCGCCTCGTCGCATTTCTCCTTGTGGTTGAGAAAGTCGCCACGGCGGTAGTAGCCGTCGCAGGTGACGACCACGTCGCTCCCGGCGTCGTCGATGCGGTCGGCCAGCGCCGACGCCGAGAACCCGGCGAACACCTCCGAGTGGGGCGCGCCGATCCGGGCACAGGCGAGCATCGTGACCGGAAGCGCCGGGAGCATCGGCAGGTGACAGGTGACGACGTCGTCCTCGCGGACGCCCACGTCCTGGAGGGCCGCCGCCGTCTCGTTGACGCGATTGTAGAGGTCCTGGTAGGTGATCGTCTCGCGTTCGTCCGCATCGGTCCCCTCCCAGATGAGCGCCGCCTGGTTCTTGCGCTCGTCGAGATGGCGGTCCACACAGTTGTACGAGGCGTTGAGTCGCCCCCCGGAGAACCACTCGTAGAAGGGCGGATTCGAGTCGTCGAGCACCTCGTCCCAGTGTTCGTCCCACTCCAGCAGTTCGGCGTACTCCTCGAACGCGTCGGGGTAGTTCGCGTCGAATCGCTCGTGAACGTCGGTGTCGGTGACGTTCGCCTGCCCGACGAAGTCCGTCGGCGGCCGGAAGTACTCCTGTTCCGTCAGACGCGCCTCGAGTTGCGAGTCGTCTGTCATCGTAACACACGACTGGTTCTCGCGAGTGGGTTTTCAATCTATGCTATCGAACGTGATATATCCGTCCGCGTGGGCGACCGACCAGAGGAAAACTCCCGTGAGGGACTGGAATCCGCTCGGCCACGCGGGTGTCAGGCTTCGGACTCGAACGCCGAGACGAACGCGTCGGTGACCGCGCCCACGTCGCGGTCGGCGACGAAGGACGCGACTGCGCTCTTGAGTTCGATGAGTGTGTCGGGCGTGACGCCCAGACCGTGCGTGATCGAGGGGACCTGGTGGCGACACCGCTCCATGTCCTGGCCCATCCGCTGGGTCAGTGGGTGGAAGTTAGAGAGGTCGACGTCCGTCCGGGGCGGGAGACTGCCCACCTCCTCGTTGAACGTCTTGAGCGCCGACGTCGACCCGGCGTGGGCGAGGAACTGCCGCGCGGCCGAGGGGTTCTCGGCCATCGCCGAGGGGACGAAGACGTTCATGTTGATGAGGAAACAGTCGTCGGAACCGGGGAAGGGTGCGTGGTCCCACTGCTGGCCGAAGTCGAACCCGTCCCTGCTGGCGTACTGCCCGATCCCCCAGGTGCCGTTGTTGAAAAACGCCGTCTCGCCGTCGCGGAAGGCCTGGTCGCCCGCGAGCGACGACATGAACGTCGACTCCTCGGGGACGTACTCCAGGTACGCCGACAGCAGTTCGAACGTCTCTCGGACCGTCTCGCGGTTGGCCCGGCCGTCGCCGCTCCTGAGTGCCTCGTGGGCCGACGCGCCGTCGACGCCCAGCAGGACGGCCTCCCACAACTGGAGCATCCCGAACGGGTCGCGCATATGGATCAGGAACGGCGCCATCTCGGCGCTGTCGGCGACCGTTTCGAGCACGTCGACGAACGCGGCGGGATCGTCGATGCGGTCGGGCGAGACGCCGAGGCGCTCGGTGACCTCGCGGTTGTAGTAGAGCGTGTTGGTCCGGTAGACGTCCAGTGGGACACAGTGGTACTCGCCGTCGAACCGGGACGCTTCTGCCGCCTGGTCGATGAACGTCCGGTCGAACCCCTCGGCCTCCCAGACGTCGGTGATATCGGCCGTCACGCCAGCGTCGACGGACGGCCGGAGGTTCTGGCCCGGCCACTCGTCCCACACGTCGGGCGACTCCTGCCTGAGGATCTGACTCTTGACCTGCAGGCGGAGCCGAGAGATGTCTTCGAGGCTCTCCTCGACGGTCAGGCCGGACTGACGCTCGAACTCGTCGAACACGGCCCGACTGGCGACGCGCTCTGCGCCCTCGTGGAAGTGATGGAGGATCCGGACCCGGGTGTCTCTGTCCCCGGCGGCACCCCGTGTAGTCGACATACTCTACGGTACTTCGGAGGTCGGTCATAACGTTTCGGCGCCCGTTATCAGAAGTTGATCCGGCAGTGTACGCGAGTCCCGCCACGGGCCGCTCACACCGCGCCGACGCCCTCGCGGTAGGATCCGTAGTGGTCCTCGAAGACGGCCATGATCTCGCCCATCGTCGCGTAGGCCTTGACCGCCTCGACGATCGGGGGCATGACGTTCGCGTCGGACTCGACCGCCGTCTCGACGGCAGCCAGGGCCTCCTCGACGGCGTCGTCGTCGCGCTCTTCTCTGACCGCGGCGAGACGCTCGCGCTGGGTCTCTTGGACGGCCTCGTCGACCTCCAGAACGTCCGGACTGGTGTCCTCCTCGACGGTGTAGCGGTTGACGCCGACGACGACTTCCTCGTCGCGTTCGACCCGCTGCTGGTACTCGTAAGCCGCGTCCTGGATCTCCCGCTGGAAGTACCCCCCGTCGATACCCGCGAGGACGCCCTCGACCATCGACCCGTCGCCCAGCTCGCGGATCTCCTCGATGTAGGCCATAGCGCGCTCCTCGACGTCGTCGGTCAGCGCCTCGACGGCGAAACTCCCGCCGAGCGGATCGACGATGTCGGCGGCGCCGGACTCCTCGGCGATGATCTGCTGGGTACGCAGGGCGACACGGACGGCCTCCTCGCTCGGGAGCGCGAGCGCCTCGTCGAAACTGTTGGTGTGGAGGCTCTGGGTGCCCCCGAGGACGCCCGCCAGCGCCTGGATGGTGACGCGGACGACGTTGTTCAACGGTTGCTGTGCGGTCAGCGACTGGCCCGCGGTCTGGGTGTGGAACTTCATGGCCCTGCTCGCGTCGCGCTCGGCGTCGTACCACTCGGCGAGCAGACGAGCCCAGATCCGCCGCCCGGCGCGGAACTTCGCCACCTCCTCGAAGATGGCGTTGTGCGCGTTGAAGAAAAAGGAGAGCTGTGGCCCGAACGCGTCGACGTCCATCCCGCGGTCGATACAGGCCTCGACGTACGCGAGGCCGTCCGCGAGCGTGAAGGCCAGTTCCTGTACAGCGGTCGATCCGGCCTCGCGGATGTGATACCCCGAGACCGAGATGGGCTTGAACTTCGGCGTCTCGTCGACGGCGAACTCGACGGTGTCGACGACCATGTCCAGCGAGGGCCGGGGCGGGATCACCCACTCCTTCTGTGCGATGAACTCCTTGAACATGTCGTTCTGGAGGGTCCCGCGGAGCGCCTCGCGGGGGACGCCCCGACGGTCGGCCAGCGCGACGTACATCGCGTAGATGACGGGGGCGGAGGGGTTGATCGTGAAGGAGGTCGATACCTCCCCGAGGTCGATACCGTCGAAGATGATCTCCATGTCCCGCAGGGTGTCGACGGCGACGCCCTCCCGGCCGACCTCGCCGTCGCTCATCTCGGCGTCCGAGTCTAGTCCCATCAGCGTCGGCATGTCGAAGGCCGTCGAGAGGCCGGTCTGGCCCTCCTCGATCAGGTAGTGAAAGCGCTCGTTGGTCTCGGTCGGCGTCCCGAACCCGGCGAACTGGCGCATCGTCCACGTGCGCCCGCGGTACATCGTCGGGTAGACCCCGCGGGTGTAGGGCGGTTCCCCCGGGAAACCCAGGTCTTCCTCGTAGTCGAGGTCGGCCACGTCCTCGGGGGCGTAGAGGCGGTCGACGCCGAGATTCGAGACCGTCGCGAACCGCTCTTTTCGCTCGCCGTAGCCGTCGAGAACGGGATCGAGCGTCTCCCGCTCCCAGGTCTCGCGGGCCGCCCGGATCGACGCGAGGTCCTCCTCGTCGTACATGGTCGCAAATTTTGCCGCCTGCGCGCATAAGGGTTCGGGCGAGTCGCGGTCCGGCGGGCCAGTCGACCGCGAACGGGCGATGCACTCACTCGAAGCGATAGACCCGGAGCGTTCCGGGGTCGGGGGTCGCGTCGCGCGCCCGGTCACGGTTGGCCGGGAGCGTCTCCCAGCGCAGCGCGTAGTCGGCGGTGGGGTCGCCGCCTTCCGGGAGCCACTGGACTCCGAGACCCTCGCGTTCGGCCTCACGAACGCCCCTGGGGAGGCCGTGCCACGGGCACTCCGTCTCGACGGGTTCGAGCGTCTCTGGGTCGAGTGTCCAGCGGCCGGTGCCGTACTCGGTGTGGGCGAACGTCTGGACGAGGCGGCCGTCGATGACGCGGACCGGATCGATCCTGATCTCGATGTCGATGCTCCCGCGCCCGCCGAAGTCCCAGCGGTAGTCCCAGTCGCTGGCGCGGACGACGGTCCAGCCGTCGGCCTCCCGGCGGGCGTTGTACGCCTGCGTGTCCCCCGCGTCGCCGAACTTGTGGTAGGTCAGAATCGGCCGTCCCTGCCGGTCGAACCCGATTTCGGTCCGGTTCAACATCCCGCCGCCCGAGGGGACGGGGTCGACAACTTCGCCGGTGTCGGCCGTGATCGGCAAGTCGATCCGGTGGCCGTCGCTCTGTTCCCACCGACGGAGGTCCGGACTGCGGGCATAGGATAGGTCGTGGTTGGTCGCACAGTCCGGGGTGTCGCGCCACACCCAGCAGAGGTGGTAGTCACCCTCGGGGCCCCGGACCGGTCCCGTCGGGTAGGCGTTCATCTCGCCGCGCCCGTCGAGTAGCGGGGCCGAGAGCAGACGCCCCCACTCGCCGGTGGCCGGGTCGTAGGCGTCGAGCAGGCGTCGCCCGTCGCCGCTCCCGCCGTCGCGGTACATGAACACGAGCGTGTCGTCGGGGCCGTCGAGGAACTGCGGGTAGGTCACCGCGTCCTCGTCGCGGCCCACCAGCGAACCGACGCGCTCGAACGTCGCGGCGTCCAGCGGGTCGGTCGACCGGAAGTAGACGAGCGGGTCGACGTGGACGTTGCCCGCGAGGTGGAGGTGCCCGGCGGCGTCGACAGCCAGACGGACGTCGTTGTGACTGTCCCACCCGACGCGTTCGGGCAGGCGCGTGCGCTGCCACGGGCCCTCGTTGCCCGCGTCGGCCCCGACGGGCCCGTCCGGGTCGAGCGAGCGCTGTGCGACTGTCAGACGACGATCCGCGTCGTAGTAGGCGACGAACTGTCGGCCGTCGACCGTCAGGAGGTCGAACCCGACCGGGTGACCGGCGAAGACGCGGTCGAGTTCGGAGACGGCGACGACGTGGCGCTCCACGGGCGGGCGCATGGACGACCGGACGACGGCGGAGGCAAAGAATCCGGTGGGATCCCCGCAGTGTCAGCCCTCGTCGGAGAGGCGGCGCGTCTTCTGTACCAGCGGGTGGTGGGCGTAATCGACGACCGAGATGTCGCCGATAGACGCCAGCCCCTCCTTGCGCGCCGTCTCGGCCATCCCGAGTTCCACCCACTTGTCCAGGACGATGACGTAGGCGTCCATCGTATCGATGCCGAGTCGATCCGCCGCTTTCACGCGGTGGTGACCGTCGGCCAGCAGGAGGTCTCCGTCGTTGTCGATGACGACGAGCGGTTCGGCCAGCCCACGGTCGAGTTCGTACCGGCGCCCCTCGAGTTCGTCGGCGTACACTTTCCCCTGCGTGGGCGTCAGCTCGCCGAGTTCGACCTCGTGGCGTTCCTCGTCGACGTCGACGCCGTGGATGTTCTCCAGCGTTCGCATCAGTTTGTCCACTTTGCCGGGGTTGGCGCGTTCGATCTGGCTGCGGATCACGTCGGCGTTGCTGATGATCCCCACGAGATTGCCAGCGTCGTCGACGACCGGTAGCTTCTGGATACCCGAGCGCAAGATGACGCGCGCGGCGTCATTGATGTCCATGTCCGGGTGGGCGACCAGCAGGTCGTCGCTCATCACCTTGAATATCGGTTCGTGATCGGTCTCCAGCAGGAGGTCGCTCGCGCTGACGAAGCCCTCGACGTGGCGACCATCACACACCGGGAAGCCGCTGTGGCCGTCGCTCTCTGCGATCCGGCGGGCCACGTCGGCGACCGTGTCGTCCGGCGAGACGGTGTCTACGTCGCGGGTCATGTAGTCTTTGACCGTCAGCGAGGTCTCGTCGGCCGCCATCGTCTTCGATGACACGACGAGCGAGCAAAAGTACCGCGGTCGAGAGTGCACACCGATCTGAGCGCCAGTTGACACGTTCTACCGGTCACGTCGCCGCTACGTATCCGTCGCCCCGTCCGCTCGGTCGGCGCTCCCTTCGTCTTCATCGGTGTCGTCGCCCTCTTCGTCTTCATCGGTGTCGTCGCTCCCCTCTGCAGGGCCCGTGTCGGTCCCGTCGGAGGATTCGGGCTCCGCACCCTCACCACCGGCCGACTCGACCGCGGAGTCGAGGCGCGCCGCTGGCGCGTGGAACTCCTCGGCGTACAGATCGGAGAACGTCCGGTGACTGCGGGACTCGACGGCGTCGAGGAACCGGTCGGAGACGATGTCGTGGATCACCTCGGCGAGGGACTCGTCGCTCTCGTCGACGGCTTCGAGCAGGCCCAGCGAGATCTGTGCGCCCGCCATGTCGGCGTGGCCGCCAGCGCTTCCGATCTGTCCGAAGGCGTCCCGGAGTGTCTCGCCGAGGTCGATGTCCGCACCTCGCGCCCGCGCGGAGACGTGGACCGTTCCGTCGAGAATGCCGTAGACGAACGTCGTCGTCACGTCTTCGAGGTCGAGCAGCCGATCGGCGGCCTGCGCGAGTGCGTCGCGTTCACCGAGGCGGCCGACGCCGCTCAACAGCACCGGCCCGTGGCGTTTGCGGTTGGTGATAGCACGAGCGATAGTGTCGATCGTCTCCGCGCTCACGCTCGGGGACTCGATCCGCTCCAGGGTCCCGAGGTCGGCCTGTGGGAGCAGGAACGCCGCCGCCTCGAAGTCCTCGACGCTGACCTCGCGCGTGAACTCGTCGGTGTCGACCCTGATGCCAAAGAGGAGGCCGGTCGCCACGTCCTCCGCGGGCGTCCGGCCGAGCTGGCGGAGATAGTCGACCATGAGCGTGCTCGTCGCTCCGACATCGCTCCGGAGATCGACGAACCGTGCTTCGACCGGCATCCGCGGCGGGTGGTGGTCGATCACCACGTCGATCCCCGTCTCGGGCGGGAGGCCGTCGTTGACGCCCGGCCGGGAGTGGTCGACGAGCGCGAACCCGCCGTACCCCGAGAGGTCGGCGTCCGGATCGAGGTTCGTGAGATCGTAATCCAGCAGGTTGACGAACGCGCGGTTCTCCTGATGGGTGATCTCGCCGTAGTAACAGATGTCTGTCTCGACGCCGACCGTCTGCGCGATGCGAGCCAGCGTCACCCCGCTGGCGATGGCGTCCGGATCGGGGTTGTCGTGTGTGACGATAGCAAGCGGTCCGTCGATGCTCCGCAAGACACCCGTCAGTTTCCGGACGCGGACGCCCGCGTCGCCGAGCCGGATCCCGATCGCTTCGCCGACTGCCTCGCCGGGATCCAACACCGTGTCAGCGGCCTCGTCGATGGTCGCCCGCTGGTCGGCTGTCGCGTCGAACCCGGTGTATCCGAGGACGAACGCTTCTGGAAACGCACGTCTGGCAGCGGTCGCGGCGCCCGCGTTCGTCGCCGGATCCGTGGTCGCGACGACGACTGCCGCGGGGGCGGTCACCACTCCCCGAAGCACCTCGGCATCTGTCGGATCTCCTACGGTCGCATCGACGCCCTCCTCGCGCAGCGTCGTCACCGCGCCCTCGTCTGTGTCGAGGACGCGCGTCTCGCTTGGCCCCTCGCCGAGCGAACTCACGAGCGCCTGGGCGAGCGGTCCGCTACCCAACACCAGGCGAGAACTCATACCTACGTTCGGGGTACCTGTGGGTAAAAACCCTCTCCATACGGACCGCTGTGAGTTCCTACCGACGCTCGCTGGTGGCTTCGTACTGTCGGCTATATCATGTCGAAAGAACTCGTCACCCCGGAGTTGGCACGTCCCGGTGCGTCGCTACAGGACAACCGTATCAGGCCCGGACCCGACGACCCGTTGGACTCGGACGGAGCGGTAGCGTTACTTCAGCCGTTCCTGGAGGAAGGAAGGGTGTGCGGCGGTGACACCTTCGGTTCCGATGATCTCCTCTTCGATGACGGTCCCGACTTCGTCGCCGTCGCCTGCGCGGACCTCGGCCATGAGCATGTGGTCCCCACTGGATGTGTACAACGCCTCGATCTCCTCGATCCCCTTCAGTTCCCGGATCGCTTCGACGTAGCGCTCGCTCTCTACGTCCATTCCCACCAGCGCGATGGTCTCCCCCGAGAGTTTCTTCGGGTCCACGTCGGCCGAGTAGCCGACGATGACCCCCTCGTCTTCGAGTTTGCTGATGTACTTTCGCACGGTCGGTTTTGACACGTCCACCCGATCAGCGATCTCCGCGTAGGAGGCCTGGGCGTCCTCCTCGAGAACAGACAGGATCCGATCTTCGGTCGACTCGGCGCTCATAGAGCTATATTTACGGTCGGGCAAAAAATATCTTCCGTATCGGAAAACGGTGTGAGAACGATCGATCTCAGCGGTGAGAAGGAGGAAAACGGGCGTCAGAGGCGTTCTCCGGGGCGATAGGTTACGTGTGTTTCTCGATCAGCTGTTCGGAGCACCGCTCCCACTCGGCGTCCTCGTCGAAGTAGCGCTCGGCGAGTGGCTCCTCGGGCATCTCGCCGGTAGCACGCTTCTCCTCGCCGTAGGAGGGGCGCTCGGCGTCCCTGTAGAACCGACCCGTGAGGACTTCGCCCTCGTAGAGTTTCGACTCGACTTCGTACATCATCTTGCCCGCTTCCTCGCGGTTCGTGATATCGAAGTCGTAGTCGTCGGACTGCTGGACGTCCGTGTACGGGACGTACTGCTTGGCGTCCTTGTTCCAGGTCGGGCACTGGGTGAGGAAGTCGATGTGGGCGAACCCGTCGTGTTCGATGGCCTCCGCGATGATGTCGGCGGCCTGGTTGGGGTTGACCGCCGCGGTGCGAGCCACGTACGACGCCCCGGAGGCCAGCGACAGCGAGAGCGGCCGGACCGGATCCTTGGCCGACCCGCTGGGCTGGGTCTTGGACTTGTGACCCTTCGGGCTGGTCGGGGAAGTCTGTCCCTTCGTGAGCCCGAAGATCTCGTTGTTGAACACGATGTAAGTCATATCGTGGTTCTCGCGAGCGGTGTGCATGAAGTGATTCCCGCCGATACCGTAGCCGTCGCCGTCACCGCCAGCCGCGACGACTTCGAGACCGGGGTTGGCGACCTTCGCCGCACGCGCCACGGGCAGCGAGCGCCCGTGGATGGTGTGGAAGCCGTAGCTCTCGAAGTAGCTGTTGAGCTTCCCCGAGCAGCCGATCCCCGTACACAGCAACACCTCGTCGGGGTTCTTGCCCGCGCGGGACATCGCCTTCTTGAGGGCGTTGTTCACCGCGAAGTCGCCACAGCCCGGACACCACGTCGGCTGTGGCTCGATACCGGGTGTGAACTCGTTCTCGTCCGCTTCACGCTGTTCGCCGATGGCACTGAATGCACTCATGATTAGTCACCTGCCGCCGGGACGTACTTCATGTTGGTCGCGGCGAGGTCCTCGCCGTTGATGCTCGATTCGAACCCGTCGACGATCTCGGCGGGTTCGAAGGGGTTACCGTTGTACTTGAGGAGACTCGACAGTTTCGGCCCGAAGCGACCGATCTCCTTCTGAGTCAGTCCGCGGAACTGGCCGCTCGCGTTCATCTCGACGACGAGCGCCTCGTCGACGGATTCGAGCCACGCCGAGACCTCTTCGACGGGATAGGGCATCATGTCGCTGACGCCCAGGGCCTTTACCGAGTGGCCGTTGTCGTTGAGGCGGTCGACGGCCTCGAATACCGTCCCCTGGTGGCTGCCCCACGTGAGGATGCCGTAGTCGGCGTCCTCGGGGCCGTGGTACGTCTGGGTCGACGCCTCGTCTAGCTCCTCACGGATGTGGTCGAGTTTGCCCAGCCGCCGATCCATCTGCAGGACGCGGTTCTCGGGGTCCTCGGAGATGTGGCCGGACGGGTTGTGTTCGTTGCCGGTCGCGAGGTAGCGACCACCCTTCTGTCCGGGCACGCTGCGCGGGCTGACGCCTTTCTCGCCGTCGTACTGGAAGCGCTGGAACTTACCCGAGTTGTGGTGAGCCGCCTCTTCGATCTCCTCCTCGGAGAGGACCGAACCCGGATCGGCGTCGGGTTCGCGATCGAAGAAGCTCGCGTCGACGTTGCGCAGTTCGCCCTGTAGTTTCTGGTCGTAGATCAGGATCGCCGGGATCTGGTAGTCGTAGGCGATCTCGAAGGCGAGACGGATCTGCTCGTAACACTCCTGATGGTTGCCAGCCGCGAGGACTACTCGCGCGGAGTCACCCTGGCTCGTATAGAGGACGTGTTCGAGGTCCGCCTGTTCGGGCTTGGTCGGCATCCCCGTCGACGGGCCAGCACGCATCGCCTCGACGAGCACGACCGGCGTCTCGGTCATCTCGGCGAGACCGAGGGGTTCGGACATCAGCGCGAAGCCACCGCCGGAAGAGCCTGACATGGCCTTCACGCCGGTGTGAGAGGCGCCGAGCGCCAGCGCCGCGGCCGCGATCTCGTCTTCGACCTGCTCGGAGACGCCGCCGAACTTCGGCAGGTTCTGGGACATGATCGTGAACACGTCGGTCCAGGGCGTCATCGGGTATCCCGAGATGAACCGACAGCCAGCGTCGAGCGCGCCGTAGGCGATGGCGTCGCTCCCGGAGATGAGCGCCTGTGTCTCCTCGGGTTCCTCGGTGTCGGGCATCCGCAGGTCGTGGTCGGTGTCCAGTTCCTGGGCGAGCTCGTAGCCGTCCTGGAGCACCGCGAGGTTGGCCTCCATCATGTCGCCGGACATGGCCTCCCCGATCAGCTCCTCGAAGTACGAGGGGTCCATGTCGAGCAACCCGGCCGTGACGCCGACGCCCGCGGTGTTGCGCATGATCTCGCGGCCGTGTTCTTTCGCCAGACCGCGCAGATCGAGCGGGTAGAGGTGCCAGTCGTTCTCTTCCGCGCGCTCTTCGAGGTTCAGCTCTTCGACCTGTTCGCCCTCGAGCAGCCCTTCGTCGTAGACGATGATACCGCCTTCACGGAGATCGTCCAGGTTCTCCGAGAGGGGTTTCAGTTCCTCGTTGCCGTAGTACGCGTCCTCCTGCGGGTTCCGGGCGAAACTGTCGCCCAGCGCCAGCAGGAAGTTGTAACCGTCGCCACGTGACGTGACCGTCTCCGTGGCCGCGCGTACCTCGACGTACGTGTGGCCGCCCCGAATGCGCGACGGGTAATGTCGGTGTGTGAAAACGTCGAGACCCGAGCGCATCAGGGCCTTCGCGAAGTTCCGGCTCGTCGAATCGATACCGTCGCCGGAACCACCCGCGATCCGCCAGATTACTTCCTCGTCTGTCATGGATATATCATCGGCCCCGGATCGGGTGCCGTAATTGATGACACGGATGGCCGTGACTAAAGGGTTTTCACTCGGTCACCGAGTATTAATCGTTATGTTTGGATACGGGGCCTCTCGCGGCGGTTTTCGCGACTGAGTGTGAAGCGCACGCACGCGGGATTAAAGTGCGAATACGACCCTGTCGAACTCCGGATACCGACCGGTCACGGACGGCCGCGGCCACCCGTTTTATGCGTTGTGTTACCGAATGTCGTTGCATGGTAGACGGACGACGAGTCGTCGTCGTCGGGAGCATCGCGTTGACGGGTCTGACCCTGCTTGGCGGTGCCGCCGCGAGTGTCGGCGACCCGAACGCCGACAGCGGGGTCGCGCTGGTGTTGATCGCGCTCGGCGGTGTCCTGGGCGTCGTCCTCACCGGAGGAGGCGTCGCTCTCTACCGGAGCGACGTGCGGACGAGTCACACGGCCCGCATCGCCGGGTGGAACCTCCTCGGCGTCGCCGTCCTGGGCCTGGTCGTCGTCCTCGCCCGCCGCGCGCCCGGCGTGGCGCTCCCCCTGTACGTCGTCGTGAACGTCCTGGGGGTGAGTTCGGTCGCACACGTCCTCATCGGCTACAACGACGTCAGACGGATCCGCGCCGAGGACCTGGCGCGACAGCGCCGAACCCTCGCCGTCGTGAACCGGGTCGCGAGACACAACCTCCGGAACGCGACCCAGGTACTCGCCGCGTACGCCTCCCAGTTGACCGAGTCCGTCGACGACCCCGACGACCGGCAGGCCGCCGAGACCATCCACGACACCGCCATGGGTCTCTCGGATCTCTACGAGCGTCTGCGCGAGTTCCAGAGTGCTGTCGAGGACGAACGGTCCACTCGCCCGATCGAACTCGCCCCTCTGATCGAGGACCTCCTGACGGAGTTCCGCGACGAGTGCGGTCCCGACGCCGTCGAGAGCGGGATACCCGAGGGCCTCACGGTGACCGCCGACGAACACCTCGAGACCGCGCTGACCCGTCTCGTCGAGAACGCGCTCACGCACGGGAGCCCCGACGACCCAGTCGCGCGGGTGAGCGCACGCGAGGACGGCGACCGCGTGGCCGTCTCCGTCAGCGACAACGGGCCCGGACTCCCGGAGACCGAGCGGGCGATACTGACCGACGAGAGCGACGTGAACCAGTTAGATCACGGGAGCGGCCTGGGCCTGTGGGTGGTGCGGGCCGCGATCGAGCGCTACGACGGGGACATCGACATCGAGACCGGCGACGGGACGACCGTCACGCTGTGGCTGCCGCGGTGACGCGACCCACTCGGCTGTACCGCGGAGCGTTCCACGTCACTTCGGAGTCTGCCGGTAGACGAGGTTGCGCTGGATGTCGCTTGCGCCCTCGTAGATGACGGGCACGCGAACGTCGCGGTACACACGCGCGACGCGGCGGTCCGTGAGTACCGAGCGGCCACCGTGGAGTTGCATCGCCTTCTGCGCGCAGTCGTTGGCCGTCTCCGTGGCCTTGAGTTTCGCCATCGCCGCCCAGAAGCCCGCGTCGTCCTGCTCGGCAACGTGGTCGGCCGCGCGCCACGTGAGCGCTCGCGCGGACTCGAACTCCGTGCGCATGTCGGCGAGTTTGTGCTGGACGGCCTGGAACTGATCGACCGTCCGGCCGAAGGCCTCCCGGTCGTGGACGAACTCCCAGGCTTCCTCGAAGGCCGCCGTCGCGAGGCCGAGTCCGTGCCCGGCGACGATCACGCGACCGTGATTGAAAAACTCCGCGAGCATGTAGAAGCCCGCACCCTCGACGCCGATGAGGTGGTCCTCGGGCACCCGGCAGTCCTCGAAGGTGACGTGGGCCTGTTTCGAGGCGCGGAAGGCCATCTTCTCTGGGATGTGTTCGGCCTCGTAGCCGTCGGTGTCCGTGGGGACGACGAACAGCGAGTAGTTGCCGTAGCGGTTGTCGGGATCGTCGCCCGTCTTGGCGTAAACGGTCACCCAGTCGGCCTCGACGCCGTTGCCGATCCAGTATTTCTCGCCGTTGAGGACGTACTCGTCTCCGTCTTTCTCGGCGGTCGTGGACATCCCCGCGAGGTCGCTCCCCGTATCGGGTTCGGAGACGGCCAGTCCCGTGATCTGTTCGTTGTTGGCAATCGGCGGGAGGTACTCCTCCTTGAGGTGTTCGTCGCCGTGTTCCTCGAGCATCTCGGCGCCGAAACTCGCGAGTTGCAGGGTCAGCGCGATCCCGGCGTCCGCGCGGTAGAACTCCTCGGCGATGGCCAGCACCTCGTGGAGCGACAGTCCCCGACCGCCGTACTCCTCCCCGATGTCCTGGGCGACGAGTCCGGCGTCCATGCCCGCCTCGAGTATCTCGTCAGGGTACTCCCCGGACTCGTAGTAGTCGGCGGCGTTGGGCGCGACGTGTTCGGCAGCGAATTCGCGGGCGTCCTGTTTGATCTCGCGGGCCTCCTCGGGGACCGGACGGTCGTCGAGTAGTTCCATACCACACACAAGGGCGCAAGCAGTAAATAGACGACGGCACGCTGACAAACTCCCGGAGAGTTGTTTACGCTTCGTCTCCGCTCTCGTCCGCGACCGATCCGATGTCGGTGGCGTAGTCGAGAAACGCCGCGGCGGTTCCGAGCGCGAGCAGAACGGTCGCAGCGACCGGGAGGATGCCGCTCGCGGGCGTCGCAAGCCACCACAGCGCCGCCAGCCCCGTGACGACCGCGAACGAGGCGACGCGATAGAACTCGTGGGCCCGGACGGCGTCGAAGGCCGTCGCGGTGAACAGCGCGGTCCCGACGATCACCATGGCCGCCGCCGCGGGTGTCACACCCCGGTCGGAGGTGGCCATCGAGACGATCGCGAACGCAGCGAACAGGACCGCAAAGAGCGCCCGGCCGGGGCTGATTCCCTCGGGCACTACGGAGTCGGACATTGGCACCGCTACGGCGCTGGGCCGAATAAAAAGCCGGGGTTCGTATCGTCGTCCCCGTCCGCCGAGACGACCGCTGGCGTCAGACCTCGATCTCCTGCATCAGGCCGACCAGTTCCTCCAGTCGGGGGAACGTGTAGACCTTCACGTCGACGTTGGAGTCGGGCGCGTTCACCCGCGAGTCGAACATCAGCGCCATGTCGGCTTCGCGGTCACCGACGAGGTCGTCGACCATCCCGCTCCCGGGGCCGAAGATGAACGTCGGCGTCCCGATGTCGATGGTCGTATCGAGGACGTTCGCCCACCCGTCGATGAACCCCGATGTCATGATGTTCCCGATCTCCTGAATGGCGGACCGCTCCATGTCGGTGAACCCGTCGCTGCTGGCGTCGGTCTCGCCCATGTCGCCGATCATCCCGTGTGCGAGTTCCTTCGCGCTCTCGGCCTCGATGAGAAAGAGAATGTGACCGTGCGGGGGTTCGAGCATCTCGATGCTGATCCCGATCTGCTCCTGGTGGCCGACGTGGGTCTTGATGTCCGGGATGTCGATGAAGTTGATCTTGGTGATCTCCATCTCGGTCTCCATGCCCGTCATCTGACTGAGATGGTCCGCGACCGTGTTCCCCCCCTCCTTGGCCATCTTGTTGAACAGCCCGAGTTTCCGGATATCGATCATCAGACTCATAATCGGTTGTCTCGCGGTTTCGGTGCCACCCACATAAGCGGTACCCGCCCATTTTCGACTGCGAGAATCGACAGGACGCCCGAATCGTCGGCCGTCAGCGGGATAAATGGCGTCACACCCGGTCAGACCGACTCGCGGTGGCTCACCGCCACGCCCTCACCGAGTGGCAGCAGGGTCGTCTCGAATGCCTCGTCGGCCCGGACCGTCTCCAGGTGGGTCGCGATCCCGTCGCTCATCGCGTTCAGGTCGACGGGTTCGCCCTCGAAGTGCGCCAGTAGATCCGCGTGGTCGATCGTCCCGCCCGCGATCACGTTGTCGGCGACGACAACCCCGCCGGGTGCGACCTTCTCACGGACCGCTTCGAAGGCCTCCGCGTAGCGCTCTTTCTCGTTGTCGATCAGAACCACGTCGAACGGTCCGTCGTAGGCGTCGACGATCTCGATGGCGTCGCCGTGTTCGAACTGTGCGCGGTCGGCGACGTCCCCGCGGGCGAGAAAGTCGCGAGCCTCCTCGAGTTCGTCGGCGTCGATCTCGGTGAGGACGATCTCGCCGTCCGCGGGGAGTTCCCGGGCGAACCAGTACGCCGAGTAACCGAATCCGGAGCCGAACTCGAAGACCCGGCGAGCGTCGGTCAGGCGGGCGAGCATCGCCAGCCACCCGCCGACGGCCGGGCCGACGGTCGGGAACCCCTCGCGGTCGGCTTTGTCGTCCATCTCGTCGATCAGCGGGTCCGTCTCGGGACCGATCGCCGCCGCGTACCGCTCTAGTTCGTCGGGGACTGGATCGTGTGCCATGGCGGCGGTTCGAAGGGCGCTCCCTAAAGCCCGCCGACCGTGGCCGAAGAGACCGGCCCCTCGACTACGACGCGGACCACTCCGGACGCTCGGCTCGAGTTCCGGCCGCCCCGAGGATTGATAGGGGTATAGTCGTAACCCCGCGTATGTCAGACGCACCGCCCGGTCCGAAGGGCGAACCGTTGTTCGGGAGCAGTCGCCGGTACGCACGGGACTCGTTCGACTTCATCTCGACGCTCGAAGAGGTGTACGGCGACATCGCCCGCTTCGACATGGGGCCGATGGACACCTATATGCTGACCAGCCCCGAGGACATCGAGCGCGTCCTCGTCTCCGAAGCGGGGCAGTACAGAAAGCCGGACTTCCAGGACGACGCGTTAGGCGACCTGCTGGGCGACGGGCTACTGCTGAGCAGCGGCGACACCTGGGAGAAGCAGCGCGACCTGGCGACACCCGCGTTCCGGATGTCCCGCCTGTCGGGGATGGCCGACCGGATCAGCGGCCACGCCGAGTCGATGGTCGACGGCTGGTCGGCGGGACAGACTGTCGACGCCGAGGCCCAGATGGCCCGCGTGACGCTGAACGTCATCCTCGATCTGATGATGGGCGTCGAACTCTCCGAGGACCGGATCCACACCATCGAGGCTCAGCTCGAACCCCTCGGGCGGCGGTTCGAGCCCGACCCCCTGCGCTTCGCGATGCCCGACTGGGTTCCCATGCCCGGCGACGAGGAGTACGAGTCCGCGCTCTCGACGCTCGAGGGGATCGTCGACGAGATCGTCGAGCGCCGTCGGGGAACCCACGGCGACGGGGACGAGGGACCGATGGATTTCCTCTCGGTGTTGCTGCGCGCCCAGGACCGCGGCGAACAGTCCGGCGAGCAGTTGCGCGACGAGATCATGACGATGCTGCTGGCGGGTCACGACACCACTGCACTGACGCTGACGTACACGTGGTTCCTGCTCTCGGAACACCCCGAAATCGAGGAGCGCGTCCAGACTGAAGTCGACGAGGTGGTCGGCGACGACCGGCCCGGCATGGGTCACGTCCGCGAGTTCGAGTACGTCGAGTGGACGATCAACGAAGCGATGCGCCTGTATCCGCCTGTCTTTACTGTCTTCCGGACGCCGACCGAACCGGTCGAACTCGCTGGCTACCCGGTCCCCGAGGGCGCGACGATCATGCTCCCCCAGTGGGGCGTCCACCGCTCCGAGCGGTTCTGGGACGACCCCGAGCAGTTCGACCCCGAGCGGTTCAGCCCCGAACGCCGGGCCGACCGACCGCGGTTCGCGTACTTCCCCTTCGGCGGTGGCCCGCGCCACTGCATCGGCAAGCACCTCGCGATGCTCGAAGCACAACTCATCCTCGCGACGGTGGTCGGCGACTACAGCCTCGACTTCGAGGGCGAGACGCCCCTGGAACTGATGCCCTCGCTGACGATCCATCCTCGACAGGAGATGGAGATGCGCGTCGAGAAGCGGTGAGGTCGGCGACGGGGTCAGAAGACCCCGATCCGCGGTCGCTCAGCGGTTGCGGCCGACGGGGAACTTCACGCGGTCGGGGTACATGTTGAACTCGTGGAGGATCCGCTCGTACAGTTCGTTTTTCGTCCGCTGGCCCCGCCGCGGGTCGACCAGGTAGCGCACCTTCAGTTTGACCCACGAGGTCTCCTGGACGACGTTGACGGTCGGACGAGCCTGCACTTCGAGTTCGACCGGGGTCTCCGAGAGCCGTTCGCGGTACCGTTCGATGCGCGACTCCATCTGATCGCCGAGCATGTCGTCGGCGACCTCCGCCATCAGCCCCTGTGCGAACTCGATGTCCGTCTCGTAGGCCACCTCGATGGCGACCTCGTTCCAGACGAAGGGGAACTCCTCCCGGGTGAAGTTCTTGATGTGCGAGGAGAGGACGACGGAGTTCGGAAGCGTGATGATCCGGCCCGACGGCTGGTTCGAGGTGACGAGTTCGCCGTTGATCTCCCACAGCGTCGTCACGAGGAAGTTCACCTCGACCACGTCGCCTTTCGAGTCCTCGATTGCGACCCGATCCCCCACCTGATAGGGGCGGTTGACCATGATGTACACCCACCCGATCAGCGAGAAGAGGGGCTGCTGGAGCGCGAACGTGACCGCGAACCCGACGACGCCCAGCGAGAAGAGGACGCCGACCCACTGCTCCGTGAGTACGCCAAGCAGGCCGACCACCGCGAGCAGGCCGAACCCGAGTCTGAGGACGTTACGCAGGTCGTGACGGCGCCGCTTCGAGACTGTGTGGTCGACCAGCCAGTCCAGAACGATCACGTAGAGGCCGTAGGTCCCCGCGAGCACCGCGAGTGCGAGAAGTCCGGAGACCGCGAGTCGCTCGGCCGACACTCCCAGCACCGACTGTGGCGTGACGAACGCCGGGACGTACTGGCTCGCGACTGTTCCCGCGACGGCGACAGCCACCAGAAGATAGCCGAGGCGACGGATCACTGCAAACCGGGTCGCCCGCCGGACACAAAACGGTTCGTGTTGTGTTCGCTTCTCAGCAACGAATCGGTTCGCGGATCAGTAGGAGACCGGCCGAATCGAGGGCGTTCTCAGAACAGCGCCACGCCAGCGTTGAACGCCGAGGGCGTCAGCAGGCCGAACGCGGGCAGGAGTAGCACCGTCGCGAACGCGGCGACGACGACGGCCGCGTACAGCGTCGTCGGGTACGACTCGACCTCAACCTCGCCGGTCGGGTCCTCGATCCACATCGCTTTGACGACCCGCGAGTAGTAGTACAGCGACAGCGCGCTGTTGACGATCAGCGCGACGCCGAGCAGCCACGTCCCCGCCTGGACACTGGCCGACAGCAGGTAGAGCTTCGAGAGGAACCCGCCGCCGACCGGCAGGCCCGCGAGGCTAAACAGGAAGACGGTCATCGCCGCACAGGCCAGCGGTGCCTGTTCGGAGAGGCCGTTGAAGTCCTGGAAGGTCCGACCGACGCCCCAGTACTCGGTCAGACCGAGGAAGAGGAACGCGCCGGTGTTCATGAACCCGTAGACCAGCAGGTGCATCATGCTCGCACCCAGCACGTACCCCTGGTCGGGCGCGGTGATCGCCGCCAGTCCGATGAGGACGTACCCGGCGTGTCCGATCGAGGAGTAAGCCAGCATCCGCTTGACCTTCTCCTGGGTGGCGGCCGCGAAGTTCCCGACGGTCATCGTCACGACCGAGAGGACGATCACGGCGGTCACCCAGTCGACCGCGGGGTCGCCGCCGTTGATCGCACCGACCTCGGGGAACGCCGTGAGGAACACGCGGAAGGCGAGCACGAACCCGGCGGCCTTCGAGGCCGACGAGAGGAACGCCGAGATGGGCGCGGGCGCGCCCTCGTAGGCCTCGGGCGCCCAGAAGTGGAACGGGACGCTCGCGGTCTTGTACGCGAACCCGCCGAGGATCATCAGGATCCCGATACCGAGGATGCCCGAGAACTCGGGATCCGAACCCAGCGACGCGGCGATCGCGTCGAGTTGCAGGGAGCCGCTGGCCCCGTAGACGAGGCTGATCCCGTAGGCCAGCACGGCCGAGGACAGCGCGCCGACGAGGAAGTACTTCAGCCCCGCTTCGACGCTGCCCTGGTTGCGCTTGAGGAACGCGACCAGCGCGAAGGAGGGGAGACTCGACAGTTCGAGGGCGACGAAAGCCGTCGCGAGGCTGTTGGCCGAGGCCATCAGCGTCATCCCCGTCGCCGCGAGCATGACCATCGAGTAGTACTCCGACTGGTAGGGCTCGCCCTCGAGGTAGTCGTAGCTACCGAGCGTGACCAGCGCGGTCACGCTGCCGACGACGACCACGAAAAAGAGGCTCATCCCGTCGACGACGAGCTGCTGGCTGAACAGGTCGATCGCACCGCTCCCGCGGGGCTGACCGACCCCGGAGACGAGGAAGAACCCGGCGACGACGAACGCGCCGAGACCCCCCGCCGTCGCGACGGCGGCCATCAGCCCGCTGGACTGGGACTCATCGGGGTCGATACTGTCCAGCAGAAACAGCACCATCGCCGCCCCGACGAGCAGGAAGGTCGGTGTCAGCGCGACCCAGTCAGGGAAACCCATCACCATAGCGGGACACCTCCGAACAGGAGCGGATCAATCGCGTCTTGGATCATATCGTACACCAGCCCGGGCTGGACGCCCAGCGCGATGACGAGCGCCAGCAACACCACGAGCGGCACGACGTCGTGGACGGGCGCCCGTGACACGTCGTAATCAGTCGCGAGGTCGTACTCGCCGAACAGCGTCCGCTGCATCGCCCAGAGCAGGTAGCCTGCGACGATGACGATCCCGAACATCCCGATAGCGGTCACCAGCGGCGCCGACGGGATCACCGTCGAACTGAAGGCGCCCTGGAAGACCAGGTACTCCGCGGCGAACCCACTCATCAGCGGCAGCCCCATGTAGCCGAAGGCGGCCGCGAGGAACACGCCGACGGCCCAGGGCATCCGGCCCGCGATGCCGGAGATATCCCCGACCATCCGCGTGTGGGTCTCGTTGTAGATGACGCCGACGGCCATGAACATCAGCCCGGAGATCAGGCCGTGGGAGATCATCTGGAAGGTCGCCCCGCCGAAGCCGTGCGGGGTGAAAGCGATCAGTCCGAGGATGACGTACCCCATCGACGAGATGGAGGAGTAGGCGACGATGCGTTTGAGGTCCTGCTGGGCCAGCGCGAGCATCGCGCCGTAGATGATACTCAACACGCCGAACGCGACGATGATCCCCGCGTTGGCCCGCGCGGTCTCCTGAAGCATCGTGAAGTTGAACCGCAGCAGGGCGTAGGTCCCCATCTTCAGGAGGACGCCCGCCAGCATGACCGACACCGGCGTCGGCGCCTCGACGTGTGCGTCGGGGAGCCACGTGTGCAGCGGGAAGACGGGTACCTTCACCGCGAACCCGGCGAACAGCAGAGTGAAGGCGATCAGCCGCAACACGGCGGGATCGAACCCGAAGAACGTGCTCAAATTCCCCGTGGTCTGGAGCGCCTGTGCGATCTCGGGTAGCCCCGTCGTCGAGATGGAGTCGCCGAGGCCGAACACCAGCGCCATGAACCCGACGAACATGAACAGCGTCGCCACGTTCGTGTAGACGAAGAACTTGATGGCGGCGTACTTCCTGCGGGGGCCGCCCCAGACCCCGATGAGGAAGTACATCGGGACGAGGACGATCTCCCAGAACACCAGCCACAGGAAGAAATCCAGCGCGCTGAACACGCCGATGAGGCTGGCCTCCATCAGCAACATGAGGCCGTAGAACTGCGACTGGCGCTCGTCGATCGGCGTCCACGAACTCACCAGCGCGAGCGTCGTCAGCACCGTCGTCAACACGAGCAGCGGCATGCTCACGCCGTCGAGACCGACGTACCACTGGAGCTCGTAGCCGCCCAGCTGGATCCAGCCCAGCGTCGACTCGAAGGCCACGTCGCCGCCCAGCAGGGCGTTGCCCGCACTCTCCATCGTACTGTACATCCAGAGGCTCCCGGCGACCGGGAGCAGGCTGATCGCCGTCGCGAGTTTGCCAGCGTACTCGTCGGGCGCGAGGAAGACGGCGAAGGCACCGATCAGCGTGACCGCGATCAGCGCCTCGATGGGTCCTGCGATCGGCATCTCACATCACCTCCCCTGCGACGACGAACACGACCAGCAGCAACACGAGGCTGTAGGTCAGCAGCGACGCGTAGTTGCTGACGACGCCGGTCTGGATCCGCCGGAGTCGCGACCCGGCGAGCAGACTAACGCTGGAGACGCCGTTGACGACGCCGTCGACGACGCCCTGATCGAACTTGTCGGCCGCGCGGGCGACGGGCACCGTCACGCCCTCCGCGAGCCACACCTGATACTCGTCTTGATAGTAGTTGTGCATGAGCAACGTCTTCACACCTCCGAGCCTGTCCGTGTGTTCGACCGGTTCCGGGGCGTTGTAGAGACTGCGCGCGACGAGGACGCCGACGACCGCCAGCGTCAGCGAGACCGCCGCCGACGCCACGAGCGTCGTCGTCTCCCCGAGCGGGTAGCCCGCTGCGACACCGCCGAAGTCGTGCAGTAGCGTCTCGTAGCGGACGAGTCCCGTCGAGAGCGCTTCGGGCCAACCACCGCTGTCGGGCCCGTGCAGCCACGCGTGCAGGAAGTCGATATGTGCGCCGGTCAGCTCCGCGACGGGCTTCATGTTGATGAGCCCGACCGTCGCGGCGCCGACACCCAGCACCGCGAGCGGACCCTTCACGTTCCAGCGGACGGGCTCGGGATCGCGAGCGATCTCCGAGCGGGGCTCGCCGTGGAAGGTCAGGTAGACCATCCGGAACGTGTAGAAGCCGGTGAAGAACACGGCCAGTAGCCCCATCGCGTAGGCCAGCATGTACGCCGTCCCGAGACCGTTTCCGGAACCGAACGCGTGGATCAGCGCCTCGTAGAGCACCTCGTCTTTCGACCAGAAGCCCGCGAACGGGACGATGCCCGCGAGCGCGAGCGACCCCGAGAGGAACGTCCAATAGGTGACGGGCATCTTGTCTTTCAGCCCGCCCATGTCCCACATGTTCTCGTTGTGGTGCATCGCGATGATGACCGACCCGGCGCCGAGGAAGAGTAGCGCCTTGAAGACCGCGTGGGTCGTCAGGTGGAAGACCGCGGCGACGTAGCCGCCCGACCCCAGCGCGAGCATCATGTAGCCGTACTGGGAGATGGTCGAATACGCGAGCACCTGCTTGAGTTCCTGCTTGACGACGCCCATCGTCGCCGCGAACAGCGCCGTGAAGCCGCCGATCAGCGCGATGATCGCCAGCGCCGTCGGCGACAGCGCGTAGAAGCCGTACATCCGCGCGACGAGGTAGACACCGGCCGCGACCATCGTCGCCGCGTGGATCAGCGCCGAGACCGGCGTCGGGCCCTCCATCGCGTCGGGCAGCCACGTGTGCAGCGGGAACTGCGCGGACTTACCGACGACGCCACCGAGGACGAGCAGTCCGAGGATCGTGAACCACGTCCCGGGAGCGAAGCCGAAGGTGTTGACACCCTCGATACCGCCCTCGGACAGCGCCTGTTCGGCGAGTTGCGGGAAGCTCTGTGCGACGGTCGACCCGCCCTCGGTCAGGGGCGCGAACAGGCCCGTCCCGAAGGTGGCGAAGACGCCGACGACGCCGATCAGGAAGAAGTAGTCACCGAATCGGGTGACCAGGAACGCCTTCTTGGCGGCGCTTGGCGGGCCGTCCTGCCGGAACCAGAAGCCGATCAGCAGGTACGAGCAGAGCCCGACCAGCTCGAAGAACATGAACGCCATCAGGAGGTTGTTGGCGAAGACGAACCCGAGCATGCTCGCGGTGAACAGACCCAGCCCGGCGTAGTACCGGGGCAGGCCCGTCTCGCCCTCGTCGTTCATATACCCCAGCGAGAAGACGTGGACGAGCAGCGAGATCAGCGAGACGATCGTCAGCATCAGCGCCGACAGCGGGTCGATCAGAATCCCGAACTCCAGCGTCAGCGCGTCGCCCGCGATGCCCTGGACCCACGTGTAGAGAGTCTCGTTGTAGCTCGTCGCGGGACCCGTGATACCGGCGACGGTCAGGACCGTCCAGATCGACAGGAGCAGCGAGCCTGCCGTCGCGAGAATGCCCGCCTCGGCGCCGCGCTTGGGCAAGTACTGCCCGAAGAAGAGCGCGACCACGAACGCCAGGAACGGTAGCAGTGCGATCGCCGGGACGAAGTCGAATACACCTGCCATCTTACCACCTCATCGTCGCCGCTTTCGTCACGTCGATGTCGTTGAAGTTGCGGTACAGCACGAGGATGATGCCGATACCGACCGCGACCTCCGCGGCCGCCAGCGCCATCGTGAACAGCGAGAACACCTGTCCGGTGACGTTGCCGTGGTAAAACGAGAACGCGATCAGGTTGATGTTCGCCGCGTTGAGCATCAGCTCGACGGACATCAGGAAGATGAGCGCGTTCCGGCGCGTGAGGATCCCGTACAGGCCGATACAGAACACCGCCGCCGACAGCAGGAGGTAATACTGCGTCTGGATCGCCATCAGTCCTCACCTCCGTCGTCGGTGTTCTCGGAGACCCGACCGCCGATCCGGCGCCCGCCGTCGGTCAGCGCCGTGACGATCGTCCCCTCCTCGTCCTCGCGACGCGCGAGCATGACCGATCCGTCGAGCGCGGCGTCGAGGACGACCGCGATGACGATGAACGCGACGAGGAAGCCCTCGGTCTCGTGAGCGGCCAGGTCCGTCAGATCGAGTAGCGAGTACCCGATCGTGGCGGTGATCGATCCGTCGGCGAACCCGGCGGGGTTGCCGAACGGCGCGATCACGAACACGTAGCCCATCACGAGGAACAGCAGGGCCGCACCGACGCCCTGCAGGAAGTTCGCGTCCGTCGCCAGACGGGGTTTCGAGGTCATTGTGACACCCCACCCTGGCTCCGGTCCTCGCTCCGTGTGAGCATGATGGCGAACGTGATCAGGATCAGTACGCCGCCGACGTACACGAGTATCTGCATCGCGGCGAGGAACTCGGCGCGCAACATGACGTAGTGCACCGCGACGCTGAGCAACGCTACGCCCAGTAACAGCGCCGAGTGCCAGACGTCGCGCACCAAGACGACGCCGAGCGCGCTCGCGATCGTAACCACCGCGAACAGCGCAAACGCGATTGTCTCAGGCAATGCCATCGTTATCTTGCATCTCTTACCGGACGCCCTTTGAAGATTTCCTTATCGTCCCGCGTGTGGCCGCTCACGCGCGGAAAATCGTTAGGCTGAAGACACCTCGTCGCGGGCCGACCCGCACAGGTTCGCCCCGAACAGTCCCAGACCAACCCACGACGGGGCGAATCACTCACACTATCGCCGTGGTTCTTTGTCTTCGGCGCCTGTGACTTCGCGCGTGGACCCCGACAGCTATCTCGCCCGCCTCGGCGTCGACCCCAGGACAGTCGACTCGACCGACCGTGCGACGCTCGAACGCCTCCAGCGAGCGCACGTCCGGACTGTCCCCTTCGAGACGGTCGCGATCACTGGCGACCCCGCGGGAGAGATCGAGGGAAGGGGCGTCTCGCTGGATCCCGAAGCGATCTACGAGAAGGTCATCGGCCGCGAGCGCGGCGGCTTCTGTTACGAACTCAACGGGCTGTTCGGACGGCTCCTGGCCGAGTTCGGCTTCGACGTCGACCGCGTCGCCGCGCGCGTCCTCGAAGACGGGGAACTCACGCCACCGGCCTCCCACATGACCCACGTCGTCTCCCTGGACCGGCGCTACGTCGTCGACGTGGGGATGGGGATCCCGACGATGCGACGCCCGACACCGCTGGACGGGTCGATCCGCGAGGGGCCAGTGGGGGTCACCTGGCGCGCCGTCGAGAGCGATCGCCCGGACGCCGACTTCCTCGTCCAGTTCCGCGAGAACGGCGACGGGTGGACCGACCGATACGTTTTCGATGCTCGGCCGCGCGAGACAGCGTACTTCCGGGCGACCTGTGACCATCTCACGACAGCCCCCGAATCCGGGTTTACCGGCGACCCGGTGGCCTCGATGGCGACCGGAGAGGGCCACAAGAAACTCGACGCAGACTCGCTGGCGCGGTTCACGCCCGAGGGCGTCGTCGAAGAAGAAGTGTCTGCGAGCGAGTGGACGGACGTACTCGAACGGGAGTTCGGGATCAGTCTGCGGTCGGAGTCAGCCGAGTAACGTCCGCGCGCCGTCGGCGCGCGGTTCATCGCTCTCGACCGGCGGGAGAGAGCGGTTTTTTGGCCGAGCTTTTTTGTATTCGGGTTCCCGCAGGCCGCGGAGCAGCCGAAGAAACCCGAATACAAAAAAGGTCGTAGTTTACTGATAGTCGACTTCGCCTTCACCCTCGCCGACCCAACTGCCGCGGTCGGGTTCGCGGGCCTCCAGCGGGTCGACGCGCCACCACCTTTTTTCCGCTCGGGTGTCCTCGGTCGCTGCGCTCCCTGCGGGCACCGCTCGCAAAAAAAGCTGGATCAAAAAACCGCTCGCTCACAGGGTTCGCTCGCGTTCGAACCGCTACTGGTAGTCGACTTCGCCTTCACCCTCGCCGACCCAACTGCCGCGGTCGGGTTCGCGGGCCTCCAGCGGGTCGATATCCTTGTACCAGGGGACGTTCTTCAGCTCTTCTTTGTTGAGGGCGAGTTCGTCCTTGGTGTCGCCGGTCCACTCGAAGTTCTGCGTGAGGATGATCGCGTCGACGGGACAGACCTCCTCGCAGAGCCGACAGTAGATGCACTGCCCGATGTGGAGGTTGTACTGCTCGCCGTTGCGCTGGTCGTCCGTGACGATCTGGATGGTGTCGTTCGGACAGACGTTCTCGCACTGGCGACACCAGATACACCGCTCCTGGCTGAACTTGTGGACGCCGCGGAACCGGGGGCTGACTTCCGGTTCCGTCTCGGGGTACTCGACGGTGAACGTCTCGCCGTCGAGCGCGTGTTTCATCGTCGTTGCCATCGACTTGAGGATGCCTATCATTTGGAGTCACCTCTGTTGGCGGGAGCGAGGGGGCTCACGCGTTGATCACCCCGACGATCACCGCGGTCAGGATCAGGTTCGCAAAGGAGAGCACGAGCATGCCCTTCCAGCCGATCTGGATGAGCTGATCGACGCGCACACGCGGGATGGCCGAACGGGCCCACTGAGTGAACAGGTACACCGAGATCATCTTCACGAAGAACCAGACGACACCGGGCAGGACCGGCCCGGCACCGCCGCCCAGGAAGATGGTCGCGATGATCGCACCGCCCAGGAAGATGTGGATGAACTCGCCCAGGTAGATCAACACGAAGTACACCGAGGAGTACTCGGTCTGATACCCGGCGACGATCTCGGTCGGCGCCTCGGGGATGTCGAACGGGTTGCGCCCGACCTCCGCGAGGTTCGCGATCATGAACAGGACGAACGCGAAGGGGTTGACGAACGCGAACCACGAGGGGATCGCGACCGGACCGATCGCGAACAGCGTCTCGGTCTGTGCCTGCACGATGGTGCTCATCTGGAGCGACCCGGCGAAGATGACCACCGAGACGCCCGTCAGCACGAGTGGGATCTCGTATGCGAGGTTCTGCGCGACCGCGCGCAAGCCGCCGAGGAACGAGTACTTGTTGTTCGACGCGTAGCCAGCCATCACCAGACCGAGCGAGGCGATCGACGCCGTCGCGAAGACGTACGCCAGCCCGATCTCGGGGTCGGCCAGCTGGAAGCCGTTGCCGAAGGGGATGACCGCAAAGCCCAGCAGCGCCGAACTCGCGATGACCAGCGGCGCGAGGTCCCACGCCGGGCGGTCGACACCCTCGGGGACGATCAGTTCCTTCGAGAGCAGACGCACGGCGTCGGCCGGGATGATCAGCAGGCCGAACGGACCGTGGCGGTTGACGGCGATCCGGTCGGTGAAGGCGGCGGTAATCTTGCGTTTGCCCCAGATGCCCAGCACCGCCGTCATGCCGAGCATGACGCTCGCGATCACGCCAGCGGCGATGACCGCCGCGAGGAACAGCGAGAGCGGGCTGTTCGGATCGAGGCCGAGCAGGTCCGCGATCGTCGAGGGGAACGGTGTCCCCGACTGGAGCACCGCAGTCATCGATCCACCTCCCCGAGCACGATGTCCAGGCTCCCGAGGGCCGCGATCATGTCGGGGACGTACTCGCCCTCGGACATGACCGGCAGCGTCTGGAGATTGGAGTAACAGGGACTGCGGATCTTGAAGCGGGCTGGCTTGTCGGTGCCGTCCGAGCGCATGTAGATGCCGAGTTCGCCCTTGGCGGCCTCGACGGCGCGGTAGATCTCCGTGTCGGGATCGGGCCGCAGGGTCCGGGGAACGTTGGCCTGGATCGTCCGCTCGTCTTCGGGCCAGTCCTCGAGCAGGTCGACACACTGCTCGATGATGCGGGCGGACTCTTCGACCTCGCGGAGGCGACAGAGGACGCGCGCGTAGTTGTCACAGCCGTCCTCGGTGACGACGTCCCAGTCGAGTTCGGGGTAGTAGCCGTAGGGGTCGTCCCGTCGGAGGTCGTAGTCGATGCCCGACCCGCGGGCGACCGGCCCGGTCGCGCCGTACTGTTTGGCTTTCTCGGGCGGCAGGATACCCGTGTCGACGGTCCGCATCTGGAAGATCTCGTTGGAGGTCAGCAGGTTGTGGTACTCCGTGAGCTTCTCCGGCAGGCCGTCGAGGAAGTCCCGCGTCTTGTCGAAGAAGTCCTCGCGGGGTTCCGGGATGTCCCACGCCACGCCGCCCAGGCGGAGGTAATTGAACATCAGGCGCTGGCCGGTCAGGTCCTCGAGCAGGTTCTGGACCATCTCGCGGTCCCGGACCGCGTACATGAACGTGGCCGTGAAGTCGCCGTTGACGTCCAGCGCGAACGTCGCCGCGGCGAGCATGTGCGCGGCGATGCGGGACATCTCGGCGGCCATCGTCCGGATGACCTGCGCGTACTCGGGCACTTCGATGTCCGCCATGTCCTCGGCCGCGCGGGCGTAGGCCCACTCGTTGAGGATGCCAGCCGAGATGTAGTCCCACCGGTCGGGGTAGGGCATGATCTGGTGGCGGTAGGTGCTCTGCTCACACATCTGCTCCTCGCAGCGGTGGAGGTAGCCGACGTCGGGTTCGACGTCCGCGACCTGCTCGCCGTCGAGGACGGTCTTGAGGTGGAGCACGCCGTGGGTCGCCGGGTGGTGGGGACCGATGTTGACGAACATCGTGTCCGCGTCGTCGCCAGCGCGGTGGTCGTCCTGCAGGGGATTGGCGTGTTCACGCAGCGTGACGATCTGCGGTTTGTCCTGGTTGTAGTCGTCCGAGAGGGGGTGGCCCTGCCAGGTCTCGGGCAGGAGGATCCGTCGCAGGTCGGGGTGGCCCTCGTAGTCGATACCCACGAGGTCGTAGGCCTCGCGCTCGTGCCAGTCGGCGGTGGTGTAGACCGGTTCCGCGCTCTCGTTGTGCGGGTCGTCTTTCGGCGAGGGGACGACGACCGACAGCTCCTGGGTCGGGTCGTCGTACTTCTTGAGGTGGTAGATCGACTCGTAGCGGTCGTCGTAGTCCTGTGCGGTCACACACGAGAGGTGGTCGAACCCGGCCTCGTCGCGCAGGTCGAACAGGACCGACTGCACGTCGTCGGGTCGGATGACGAACCCCTCGGCGTTGACGTGCTGTTCGCGGTCGAGCAGTCGGTCGCCGACCAGGGCCGCGAGTTCGTCGTAGTCGAGTCCGTCCTCCGTGGTGCCGACGGTGTCGAGGTCCGCGCTCGGCGGTTCGGGTTCCTCCAGACTCATGCGAGACACCTCCGGTGTCGAGCGTGAGGTCGATAGTCACAGCCAGAGAGGGACCTCCGGTCCCTCAGGCAGCTGGCGCCTCCAGCGCCAGCGACCGCGGAGCGGAGCGAGCAGGAATGTCGATCGGAACTCATGGCGAATCAACCCAGTTGTAGCGCATGACGAGGTCGTCCTCGTCGATCTCGTCGGCGAGTTTCTCGACGATCTCGTCCTGTTCGAGGTCGCCGAACTGCTCCAGTTCGTAGGGTTTGACCGTCACGGGCGCGGACTCGCCGTTTGCGATGCGTTCCTGCAGTTTGGCGACGCCGTAGATCAGCGCCTCGGGGCGGGGCGGACAGCCCGGGACGTGGATGTCGACCGGGATGACCTCCTCGGCACCCTTGACGACGTTGTAGCCTTCCTGGAACGGGCCGCCGGAGATGGTACACGAACCCATCGAGACGACGAACTTGGGCTCTGGCATCTGGTCGTAGACGCGCTTCATCCGCGGGGCGAACTTCGAGACGATGGTCCCCGGGACGATGATCACGTCGGCCTGCCGGGGCGAGGCCCGCGGTACGCCAGCCCCGAAGCGGTCAAGGTCGTGTTTGACCGCGTAGGTGTGCATCATCTCGATGCTGCAGCAGGCGATCCCGAACTGCAGCATGAACATCGAGGAGCCCCGCACCCAGTTCATGAACTTGTCGAACTTGGTGAGGATGAACGGCGAGGAGCCAAAGGCCTCTCGCAGCGTCGAGTTGAAACGGCTGTCGACGCCCTCGCCCATCCGGGCCTCCTGTGTCGATTCGATCGTTTCGTCCGTGCGTGTGTGTTCGCTACTCATGGTTACTGTTCGACCCGCTGGCTGGTAGCCCGCGGACTGCGGACCCATTTGACTGCGCCGTTACGCCACGCCCAGCCCAGCCCGACGACGAGCAGGGCGACGAACCCGAGCATCGGCAACAGCGCCGGGCCGAGACCCGCCTCGGTGACCGCGTCGTTGTAGACGACCGTCCACGGGAAGATGAGGACGGTCTCGATGTCGAAGACGACGAACAACAACGCGACCATGTAGTACTGGATGTTGAAGCGGATCCGGGTGCTACCGGTCGGAATCTCGCCGCTCTCGTAGACGGCGCGTTTCCCCTGTTCCGGCACGCTCGGGCGCAGCAGCGACGATATTGCCATCATGCTCAGCGGGATGAGAAGCGCTACCAGCGCCAGCGCGCCGATGGCGATCCATGGGTTACTCATTCCGGAAATCTCCTATCACGCGTAGGTTTGAAACGGTGCCATATAAGGGTTGATTGTTGTCCTGGGCGACCCTGCCGCCGGATTTTTGAGTGTGTGGACCGACAGTGAGACCCCCTCTCTTTCTCACTCCTCGCGGCCCGGGACGTCGGGCGCACACGTGGGGCCAGGACGGGCCCGTTTCGACGCCGCCCCGTTCACTGTTTCTCGCCGCCGTGTTACTCGCCCCAGTACTCGTCTTTGAACCCGGGCGTCCCGAGTTCGTAGAGGTCGCGAGACACGTCGCCGACGCCCTCCTGAAGCCCCTGATGGTAGTCGACGAGTCGGTCGCGCAGTTCGGGGTGCTGGCGCGCGAGGATCTGGGCCGCGGAGAGGGCGGCGTTGAACGACTTGCCAGCGTCGACGGCCGTGATCGGCGCGCCCTGTGGCATCCCGATCACCGAATCGACCGACTTCTCCTGGACGGGGACGCCGATGACCGGGAGCGGGTAGGCGATCGAGGCGGTCATGTTCGGCAGGTCCGCGGACTTGCCGCCCGCGCCCGCGATGATCACGTCGATGCCGCGGTCGGCGGCCGTCTCCGCGTAGGCGTACATCAGTTCGGGCGTCCGGTGGGCGGAGACGACGAACGTCTCGAAGGTGAAGCGGTCCTCGGGCGGGTCCTCGTAGTCGGTCTGTTCCGCGAATCCCAGTTCGTCGGTCAGCGCGGCGGTGGCGCCGGGTCGCTTGCCCTGTCCGCCAGCCATCGTCGGCAGGTCCGAGTCCGACCCCATGACGATACCCACGTCGGGGGTCTCCGCGTCGGGCAGGTCCATCTCGGCCTGGTCGTGTAGCTGGTCGATCAGCGACTGGACGGAGTCGGCGGTCATGTGCGAGCGTGCGCGAGCCACCGAAGTAAGCGTCCGGGTTTCCGCTCGGGCCGAGTCGGCGGCGGTTCGCTCCGCGGTCGCGGGATCAGCCGAACGTCATCCCGTCACGCAGGTCGCGGACCCGGGCCAGCAGGTCCTCGGTGGCGGCGCCGCCCCCGCCGACGAGGGTGACGTGACCCATCTTCCGCAGGCGGTAGACCTCCGACTTGCCGTACCAGTGGGGGTGGGCGCGGGGCGTCTCGAAGACGGCCTCCTCGCCGGTGAGGACGGCCTCCTCGCGGCCGTCGACGTCGCCCAGAATGTTCGTCGAGACGGTCGGCGCGCGCCGGGAGGTGTCCCCGAGCGGTCGCCCGGTGACCGCGCGGACGTGCTGTTCGAACTGGGAGGTGTGACACCCCTCGATGGTCCAGTGCCCGGAGTTGTGCGGGCGGGGCGCGATCTCGTTGAGCAGGATCTCGTCGTCCGGCCCCTGGAAGAACTCGATCCCGTAGACGCCCCGCCCTTCCATCACATCGAGCACGTCAAGCGCCACCTCGCGGGCGCGCTCCCGGACCGCCGGATCGGCGCGGGCCGGGGAGGCAGTCTCACGGAGGATCTCCTCGCGGTGGATCGTCTCGGTGACGGGGAACGTGTCGCGCTCGTCTGCGCCCTGACAGCCCATCACCGCGAGTTCGCGCTCGTAGTCGACGAACTCCTCGACCATCGCGACGCCTTCGGAGTCGTCGGGGGCCCCGCCCTGTGCGGCGTCGACGATGGTCGCGAACGCCTCGGCCACGTCGTCGGGCGACTCGACGGGGACGTTCCCGCGGCCGTCGTAGCCGCCGCGGCGGGCCTTGAGCATCGCCGGGTAGCCGAGGTCTTCGAGCGCCTCGCGGAGGTCGGCCTCGGAGTCGACCCGCCGGAACTCGGGGACCGGGACGCCAGCCTCGGCGAGGCGGCGCTTCTGGACGAGTTTGTCCTCGATGAGCCGCAGCGTCTCGGGTTTCGGGTGGACCGGGACGCCGTACTCCTCGGCGACGCGTTCGAGGAGGTCGGGGTCGGCGAGTTCGATCTCGAAGGTGAGGTAGTCGGCGCGGTCGGCGAGCGCTTCGATCGTCTCGGGGTCGTCGAAGGCGCCGACGATCTGGTCGCGGACGACCGGCGCGGCCGGGGCGTCCGGCGCGTCGTCGGCGACGATCAGTTCGACGCCGAGCGGCCCGGCCGCTTCGCCGAGCATTCGGCCTAACTGGCCGCCGCCGACGACGCCGAGCGTCGGACCTGGCGAGGTGAACGTCATCGGTCTCGGCTACCCCAGCGGCGGGGTTAAGCCTGTCCACTCGGGTCAGCGCGGCCGTGAGCGACCCGCAGATCGTCGGTGTGTGACTCGTGGACGAAGAAGGTCGTCTCGGTCCCCCACGCGCGCAGTCGGTACGTGTAGGCCTCGTACTCGTCCAGGTCGAGCCGAACCCGCTTTCCGGCCTCCTCGCGGGCGACGACGATCGGGGGCTGTGACTCCTCGACCGTCGTCGCGAGGGCCTCCTCGCTGTCGGCACAGGCCACGTCAGAGCCGGACTGCTGGACGTACCAGGGGAGCGGCAGGGCGTTGAACCACTTGACACACGCGGGTTCGCGCTCGGCCTCGGTGTCGCCGTCGACGAAGTACTCGCCGTAGAAAACCACGTCGGGGCGGCTGTCGTTCCCGGCCGCGACGGCCGCCATCTTGTCGGTGATCGGGTTGATGTCGCCAGCTGGCTGGGCGTACTGGACGAGTTCGTGATCCTGTGAAGGCGAGCGGACGTAGACGGTCATACCGGTGGCCCACGCGAGTTGCCCGACGACCAGCAGGAGGACGAGCGCGGCCACCCCTGCCCGGAGTCGGTCACCAGCGAACTCCTTGCGATACCCCCAGCGGACGAGAAAGCCGACGCCGACGGCGGCGGTGATCGCCAGCGGGACCGCCGCGTGGATGGTCGCCCACGGCGCCCTGATGTCGGTCGCGAGCGGGTAGCCCAGCACGGAGGCGAATCCCCAGTAGAAGGCGAACGCGGGCAGATCCGACGGCCCGTCGTCGCTGTACCGGTCGACGAGGAACCCGAACAGGGCGAGCAACGAGACGGCCAGCGCCCCCGTCGCCATCGTCTGGAGGAAGTCGCCGAGATAGGGGAGATAGGAGTGGTCCTGGTGGTCGCCAGCGATCCACGTTCCCCAGAGGTCCTGCCACGCGCCGACCGTCGCGGCGTCGATCACGGTCGGGAACAGCGAGGGGTCGGCCAGCGCGTCGTCGAGTCCGGGGCCCTCAGGGCTGGCGGCCTCGCCCGTCCGGGGCGCGTAGAAGTAGACGATGATCACGAGGAACTCGACGGCGCCGACAGCCAGCGCCGGGAGCCACCGCCTGAGCGCACCGGCGACCCGCCGGACGGTCGTCACGAAGATCGCTTTCGGGTCCCGGTCGCGGTCGCCCGCCAGGAACAGGCGGTGGTCGAGCAACAGGACCGACGCACCGGCCCACGAGAGCAGGTACAGCACCGCGTTCTCCTTGACCGTGAACCCGAGCGCGACGAACCCGACGCCAGCGAGGAAGGCTGGCTTGCTCCCGAAATCGACCGTGCGGACGAACAGCGCGAAGGCGGTGACCATGAACACCGCGACGAGCGGGTCGCCGCGCATGAACCGCGAGTAGTAGACCAGCACCGGCGTCACAGCGAGAAAGGCCGCGAGCGCGACCGTCTCGACGTCGCCGAGTCGGTGCCGGAGGAGAAGCGCCACGAGCGGGAACAGGCCGCCAGCGACGGCCACGACCAGGCGCATGCTGAAATCGCTGGCCCCGAGCAGGTCGAAGAGGGCGGCGTTGACGTGATGGTAGAACGGGCCGTGGATGATCGGGCGGTACTCGAAGGCGCCTGTCTCCGCGAAGTGGAGGATCCAGTAGGCGACGCGGGCCTCGTCCCAGTGGGCGGTCCGCGCGCCGAGCCGGTAGAAGCGAAGCGCCAGCGCCAGCGCGACGATCCCGGCGACGCCGAGTCGTACCCACGAGAGGCCGAACCGATCGAGCCGGTCGGTGAGCGCGTCCAGCCGCGTCCCGCTCCGCTCGGCGGTTGCCATTGGTTCGGGTCACTGGCCCAGCATTTAGAATCCTTCTGGTTCCGGGCGCCTGCGCGGCGGGCGACGGGACGAACGCGGGGCTTGCGGCCGGTCGTGCGGGCCGGAACGGTAGTTCTTTTACCCGCCCTCCGTAGCCGACAGGTATGGTCAGGCTCGGGCTGGTCGTCGCCCAGTACGACAAGCACGGGACGGTCCTCGAGGAGATGGAAGCGTCCGCCCGCGAGGCCGCCGCCGCGCGCGACGCCGAGATCGTCGACACCCTCGAAGTCCCCGGCGCGTACGACACGCCGCTGGCGGCCGACCGGCTCGCACGCCGGGAGGACATCGACGCCGTCGCGGTGCTGGGCGCGATCGTCTCCGGCGACACCGACCACGACCAGGTGATCGCCGGGGCCGCGGCGGAGGGGCTCACCGAGGTGAGTCTCGACCGCGACACGCCGGTCGCGCTGGGCATCATCGGCCCGGGCATGAGCCAGGACGAGGCCGCGGCCCGCACCCACAAGGGCGGCGAGGCCGTCGACAGCGCCATCGACATGACACAGCTATGAGCCACGAACTCGACTTCACCGACCGCGTCGGACGGATCGAACCGAGCGCGACAGTCGCGATCAGCAACAAGGCCTCCGAACTGGAGGCCGAGGGCGTCGACGTCGTCGACCTGAGCGTCGGCGACATCGTCGACTTCGACACCCCCGAGAACGTCAAAGACGCCGCCAAGGAGGCGATGGACGCCGGACACACCGGCTACACGCCATCCAGCGGCATTCCCGAACTCAAGTCCGCGATCGTCGACAAACTCCACGACGACGGGCTGACCCAGTACGGCACCGAGAACGTCATGGTCACGCCCGGCGGCAAGCAGGGCCTGTTCGAGGTCGTCCAGACGCTCGTCGACGGCGTTGACGGGCAGAGCCCGTCAGCCAGCGGGACGTCGTCCCGCTCTGGCGACGAGGTCGTCCTGCTGGACCCCGCGTGGGTCTCCTACGAAGCGATGGTCAAGGTCGCGGACGGCAGCCTCACGCGCGTCGACACCGCCCAGTACGACTTCCAGCTGGAACCCGCACTCGACGACCTGGCCGCAGCGGTTTCCGAGGACACCGAACTGCTCGTCGTCAACTCCCCGGGCAACCCCCACGGGGCGGTCTACTCGGAGGCGGCACTCGAAGGCGTCCGGGACATCGCCGTCGAGAACGATATTACTGTGATCTCCGACGAGATCTACAAGGAGATCACTTACGACGGCGTCGAGGCACCGAGTATCGGTACGCTGGAGGGGATGGAAGACCGGACGATCACGCTCAACGGCTTCTCGAAGGCCTACGCGATGACCGGGTGGCGCCTGGGCTACTACGCTGGCCCCGAGGACCTGATCGACCAGGCCGGGAAGATCCACGGCCACTCGGTGACCTGCGCCGTCAACTTCGTCCAGCACGCGGGCGTCGAGGCTCTCAAGAACACCGACGAGGCAGTCGAGGAGATGCGCGCCGCCTTCGAACAGCGCCGGGATATGCTCGTGGACCTCTTCGCCGAGTACGGCAAGGAGGTGCCGACCCCGCAGGGGGCGTTCTACATCATGCTCCCCGTCGCCGACACCCGGATCGACGGCGACGACGAGCAGCCACAGGACGTCGCCTGGGCCGAGGAGGCCATCGAGACGGCCCACGTCGCCACCGTCCCCGGGAGCGCCTTCGGCACCCCCGGGTGGGTCCGCCTGGCCTACGCCAACAGCGAGGACCGCCTCCGCGAAGGCGTCGAGCGCCTGGCCGAGCACGACCTGCTCTGAACCGGTCAGTTCGTTTTCTGCGTTCGTCGACCCGTCAGCCTGCCGTGTCGCGGCGCCAGCGACGCAGCACCGCCGCCCCGGAACTCCGTCGACGACCGAACAGTACTCCTACCAGCCCAGTGATGGAAAACTTTATCTCCAATGAGTAAAGTATATTTTACACACAATGTTCGAGAACCGCAGTTCGTTCGGGCGCGTGAGGGTCTTTCTGGTCGTCGCGTTCGTCGTCGGGATCGTCGCCGGGACGGGCGTGGCGACCTTCGAGGACGGTCTGCCCGGGTACGCGACGCTGGCCGTGCCGCTCGTACTGATGACCGTCGCTGGCCTCGGGGGGTACCTCTACTACCGGCACCTGAAGACGGCGGGCGTGGCCGACGAGCGTAGCGAGCGGATCCAGCACAAGGCGACGACCGTCTCCTGGGGCGTGCTGATCGTGTCGCTGTCCGTCCTCGGGACGGTGCTGACCTTCACCGACGCCGACGTCCCGATGATCCCCGTGGTGTGGGCACTCGCCGTCGGTAGCGTCGTGGTACAGGAGGCGGCGACCGAGTACTACCGGCGGCGGATGTAAACCGTGGAGAACGACCTGAAAGTCTGGCGCGCGAAAGCGGACGTCACGCAAGGGGAGTTAGCCGACGAACTCGACGTCTCCCGGCAGACGATCAACGCCATCGAACGCGGCCGCTACGACCCCAGCCTCGAACTGGCATTCAAGCTCGCCACGTATTTCGACTGCGCTATCGAGGACATCTTCGAGTACGACCCCGAGGACTGACGCCCCTCCGGGTGGCGATACTCGGGGGACGACACAAGGCTTATACTATCCTCATTTACACTTTCGCGTGTGGAACTCCGCGACGCGGTCGTCTGGCTGCTCGTTATCTCGGGGGTCGTGCTCGTCGGGTACGGCGTGTCGATCGGCGACGAGGCGATCTATTCGATCGACGCGAAGGTCGTCGAGAACGAGACAGAGATGCGGGAGACGGTCCAAGAGCGGGAAGTTATGGAGGTTATAGAATACGATCGGCTCTCGCCAGCGAGACAAGATCTGTTCCGAGAGGCGATCGCAATCGACGAGTCGATTTCGGTCCCTGAATCGGAGACGTTCGGTCCGGTGTACGTCCACTACCGTGATTCGTACTATCTCGTTCGACTAGCAGTCGGTGACGCCAGTATGGAGCGAATGTTTTGGTGGATCGTCCGTGGCCTCGCGCTCGGCATCGGCGGACCGTTTATTTGGTACGTGTATCGGTACGTCTGAGGCGTCCGACCGCCGAATCTCAGGGGCCGGTGAGACGGAGGCGGGGCACTCGAACTCGTATTCACGGTCGCCCGGAACGGACGCAGAACACCAGTGAGCCGATTATTTACCCGCGCTCGGCGACGATCCGGTCGATAATATCGCCCGTCGAGAGGAGCGCGTCGTCGTATGAGGGGTCGTACGCCGAGGCCCGGCGGACCTCACAGTCGATGCCCCGATCGGCGAGCGCCGCGCGGATCCGCTCGGCGTCGTGGTGCTGGTCGAACCCGAGCGCGATCACGTCGGGGCCGATCTCCTCGATGGGCGTGAAGATGTCCTCGGGGTGGCCGAGGCGCGCCTCGTCGACGGGGTCGAGACCGGCGACCATCTCGCGGCGTTGTGGCCCGGAGATCACCGGCGGCTCCTTGTGCGTGATGTTCTCCGTGCGGGCGACGATCACCACGAGGCGTTCGCCCATCGCGGCGGCGTCTCGGAGGTAGTGGAGGTGGCCGGGATGGAGGACATCGAACGTGCCCTGTGCGACGACGGTCCCGTCGCCGGACATCAGCGGTCCCACCCGGGTTCGTCGTCGCGGTGGCGGTCGACACCCTCCTCCATCAGTTCTTCGTCGATGTCCGCCTGGGTGAAATCGAAGAACTCCTCCTCGGGGAGTTCGACGTCCAGCACCGGCAGGTCGGTGGGGTTCCCCTCACGGTCGAACGCCTGCCAGTCGTCCCGCCCGTAGGGCGCACCAACGATGATGTGGACGTCGCCGCGGCCGAACGTCTGGAGGTCGGCGTCGCTTGGCCGGAGGACGCCGTTAGGGTGAGAGTGGATCGACCCCGCGGCGCGGCGGTCGTTGGGGATCATGTTCGTCTTGACCGTCGCGCTGACGGGGTTGGACTCGGTGCCCGGGATGACCAGGACGTCCGTCAGTACCGTGCCGGGCTCGTCGTAGCCCAGTTTCCGGGCGTCCTCGCCGCGGAGCATACCCATGTACTCGTCGGGGTGCGCGTCCTCGGACGCTTCGAGGGCGAACTCGAGCGCGGCCTCGGCGATCCCGATGACCTCGCCCGAGCGGAACAGTCCCATATCCGTATATGACGGCGGCCCGGTTCTAAGCGTTCCGGACGAGCGGTCCGATCGGCCGGGAGCGCGGGCGCGCCGCTCCGGCGCTCGGTCCGTCCGAGTCGGAGACCGATCACGGCCCGAGTGCGTTTCCGAAGGTTAAACTGGCGGCGGGGCCGAATCCACAGCAAATGTCACCTGCACACGACGCCGGGGATTCCGGCGTCGCGGTCCCCGACGGGGGACCCACCGTTTACGATCTCGATCCGAACTGCACGTACGAGGACGTCTCGGCGGACGAACTGTACCTGGCGACCGTCAACGGCGTCGTCGACTACGGTGTCTTCGTCGACCTCTCCGAATCGGTGTCGGGCCTGGTCCACAGTTCGAACCTGCTGGGATCGTACGAAGTCGGCGACGAGTTCGTCGTCGAACTGGAGACCGAACGGGACAACGGCGATCTGGCGTTCAACGAGGTCAAACTCGCGGATCACGTCGTCGAACAGCGGTCCCGCGACGACGGCGTCACCGTCGCCGAACTCGACGACGCCGTCGGCGAGACGGTCACCCTCGAAGGCGCGGTCGTCCAGATCAAACAGACCGGCGGCCCCACCGTCTTTCAGGTCCGCGACGGGACCGGCATCGCGCCCTGTACCGCCTTCGAGGACGCGGGCGTCCGCGCCTATCCCGAGGTGGAACTGGACGACCTCGTCAGCGTCGAGGGCGAAGTCGAGCGCCGCGACGGTGCGGTCCAGGTCGAGATCGACTCCATCGACGTCCTCGAGGGCACCGAGGCCGCGTCGCTCCGGGCCGAACAGGCCGCCGCCCTCGACGACGCCGCGACCCCACACGACGTGGACCCCCTCGTCGAGTGGGAGGCCTTCGAGAAACTCCGGTCCGACCTCGAACGCGTCGCGCGACGCCTCCGGCGCACAGTTCTGGAGGGGCGGCCGATCCGGATGCGCCACCACGCCGACGGCGACGGGATCTGTGCGAGCGTCCCGCTCCAGCACGCCCTGGAAAGCTTCGTCGAGGACACCTACGAGGACCCCGACGCCGCCCAGCACCTCCTCAAGCGCCTGCCGAGCAAGGCCCCCTTCTACGAGATGGAGGACGTCACGCGCGACCTCAACTTCGCGCTCGAAGACCGCGCGCGCCACGGACAGAAACTCCCGCTCCTCCTGATGCTCGACAACGGGTCGACCGAGGAGGACACCCCCGCCTACCGCAACCTCGCCCACTACGACGTTCCCGTCGTCGTCGTCGACCACCACCACCCCGACCCCGGCGCGGTCGAGGACCTCGTCGCCGAACACGTCAATCCCTATCTCCACGACGAGGACTACCGCATCACCACCGGGATGATGTGCGTCGAACTCGCGCGGATGATCGACCCGTCGCTCACCGACGACCTGCGCCACGTCCCCGCCGTGGCTGGCCTCTCGGACCGCTCGGAGGCCGAGGCGATGGCCGACTACCTCGAACTGGCCAGCGAGGAAGGCTACGACGAGGCCCAGCTCCGCGACGTCGGCGAAGCCCTCGATTACGCCACCTACTGGCTGAAGTACGACGACGGCGGCCAGCTCGTCGAGGACGCGCTCGACGTCGGCTGTGACGACCCCGACCGTCACGAGGAGCTCGTCGAGTTCCTCTCGACGCGGGCCGAGCGCGACGTCGACCGACAGCTCGACGCCGTCGAGGACCACGTCGAACACGAGCGCCTCGACAACGGCGCGCACCTCTATCGGATCGACGTGGAGAACCACGCCCACCGCTTCACCTACCCCGCGCCGGGCAAGACGACCGGCAAACTCCACGACCGGAAGGTCGCCGAGACCGGCGAGCCGGTCATCACGATCGGCTACGGGCCGGACTTCGCGGTCCTCCGGTCGGACGGCGTTCGCCTCGACATCCCCCAGATGGTCGAGGAACTGAAAGACGAGGTGTACGGCGGCGGCGTTAGCGGCGGCGGCCACCTCGTCGTCGGGTCGATCAAGTTCGTCAGCGGGATGCGCGACTCCGTCATCGAGTCGCTGGTCGCGAAGATGGCCGAGGCCGAGATCGACGAGGAACTCGGGAGTTCCGCCGCGTTCGTTGACGACTGATCGGGTACCGACCGCCCTCGCTCACCGCCAGTCGACGCCGACCGCTTCTCCGGCAGTGAAGTCGATCCGTCGGGCCACCAGCACCGCGAGGACGACGAGGCCACCGACCGCAGCGAGGACACCGACCGGGGCCGACGGCCCGTGCCCGCCCCAGTCGGCGTCGAACACCGCTCCGTAGTAGGCCCCGACCGAATCGCCCGCCAGCGCGAGTACCACTTCCCGGTTCCCGGTCGCCGCGGCGTCGTTCCAGTTGAGGCTCCCGAGGAGAACGCGTTCCCCGTCGACGATCACCCCTTTGGCGTGTATCTTCTCGAAGCGCCCCCGCGGGTCGGCGAGTTTCACCTGTATGGGGAGGTCCTCGGCGTCAGCTCGCTCCCGGAGGTGGTCGACCAGTCGACGGTTCTCCTCGCGGACGTACCACGCGCTACTCAGCAGAACGCGCACGTCGACGCCGCGGCGGGCTGCCCGGAGCACTGCACGGAGGAACCGCTGGTCCGGGCCGCCGACGCTCATCTGCAGGACGGCGACCGAATCGTCTGCGCCGTCGAGGACCGAGACCACTTCGTCGGCGGCGTTGTCCGGCGTGACGAGCAGGCGCGTCCGCTCTACCGGGACAGTCTCGGGCGAGTAACGGGTGGGATACGACCCGTTGGCCGCGCCAGCAGGTTCGAACGACCGCCCCCGTCTGACCTCGGACCACGGGCGCGCCGCGCGCCAGCCAGCGTCCGCGCGGAACGTCTCGGCCAACCCTTCGACGATCCGTGCCTGGTCGACGACGACGCCCCACCCGCGGGAGGAGCGACCACCCGTCCCCGCGGGCTTCCAGTTCTCGGTCAGCACGACCGCCCGGTCGTCGACGACGGCGTATTTCGCGTGGTGATAGGCGTACCGGCCCCGCGGCCCGGCGAGTAGCGAGACGCTCGCCCCGCTCGCGGCCAGCGAATCGAGGACGCGTGCCTGCCGCCGCGAGATACCACCGATCGGGTCGCCGTCCAGGAGGACGCGCACGTCGACGCCGCGGGCCGCGGCCGCCTCGAGTGCCGCCGCGATGCGCTCGGAAGCGAAGGTGTACCCCGCGAGCAGGACCCGGTCCTCGGCACCCCGGATCGTCTCCAGCGGAACCCCCGGTGAGTCCGGGAGGACGAACGCGCGAGCGGTCCCGTTGCGTGCCGTGACGATCGGTCGGTCCGTCGCGCCGAGCGGTCGCCACGCGACGGCGCCGCGGTCGTCGAAGCGTGCAATCTCGCTTTCGGGCGCGTCCCGGTAGCGCGCCCTGGCGACCGTCTCGTTCCCGGCGACGAGTCGGAGGCGCTCCCCGCTGTTGGCCAGCGAGAGCGACCCGTCGAGTGCGATGACGCGTTCGGTCGTGAGGGTCCGGACCGTCGCCGGTGCCGACGCGAGGGCGACCCGCCCCTCGAGGGTCCGGTTCGGGAGCGCGATCCGGTCGTCGCCGTCGAGCAGTGCGTACCGATCAAGCGGCGTCCCCCGCGGCAGATCGAGGACGACGAACTCGCCACGATCACCGGACGCGACCGGGTTCGGATACGCGGCGGCGATCCGCGGGGACTCGGTCCGGTTGTCGGTCGCGTTCGACGCGGGCGTCGGGGTGGCCGCACTCGCGCGGGGAGTCTCGGGCGCCGTCGCGCGCGCCGGTTCGATCGCCGCGGCGCTCGCGTCCGCCGGAGCCTCGGGAGGCGGGGCGATGCCACTCCCGAACAGGAGCGCGGCGACCACCACGAGCGCGAACCACGAGTCCCGTGACACACACGGGGCTGGTCGCGGGTTCAGGTATAAGGATCAGGGTCGCGACCGCGGCGGGAGAAGTGCCGGGAGCGGTGCCGAGATCAGGCCGCCTTCTGTGCCTCGGACTGGACGAGATAGGCGCTATCGTCGGTGTACTCGGCGACGACATCCAGGGCGCGTTCGGTGCCGATCTGGTTGAGCGCCCACGCGGCGCTGGCCCGGACCTCGTCGGCCTCGTCGTCCGCGAGGACATCCGCCAGCGGTTCGATGGCGCGGGTATCGCCGAGGAGACCGAGCGCGCGTGCGGCGACGCTGCGGACCTCGTCGCTGTCGGCTGCCAGGCGGTCCGCGACCGGCTGGACCGACTCCTCGCTACCGATCTCACCGAGTGCGCGCAGCGTGACCTTCTGGAGCGCGGGGTCGCCGTCGCCGTCGATGAAGTCGTGGAGTGTCTCGGTCGCGCGCTCGTCGCCGATCTTGCCGAGGATCTCGACGGGCACCTTGTTGCGCTTCTGAGCGCGCTGGTGTATCTCGTCGAAAGCCTCCTCGGGCGCCATTCGCTTGAGCGACTCGAGGATGTTCTCCTCCATGAAATCCGAGTCGAACTTCTCGAGGGCCATCAGGATCGGCTCGGGTTCGTCCTGTTTCTCGTAGATCTTAACCGCGTTCCACTCCGGCGGGAAGTCCTTGCGGTTCTCGGAGTTCAACACGTCGTAGAACCCCTCGTGGGCGAGCTGTTCGCGAACGGTGAGGTCGCTCCACTCCTCGGCGGCTGCCAGGTCGTCGGTCAGTGTCTCGGCGGCCGACAGCAGCGACTCGATGGTCTCGGCGTCCTCGTCGGGATCGAGACCCTCGTCGGCGACGGCCGCGGCGACCTCGTCCAGCCCCGCCGAGAGGTCGTCGAGGGTCTCGTCGTCGAACGAGAACGTCGTCGACAGTTCGGCCGCGACGGTGTCGACGAACGCCTCGACGGCCTCGGCGACGGCGGGTTCGCCGTCGTCAGTCCACCGAGTGTCGGTGATCGTCGACTGGGCGGCCTCGATCTCGCCGGTCACGTCCTCGGCGTAGGGGCCGCGCTGGTCGGCGAGCTGGTCCCGGAGATCCGACAGGCGGTCCTCGAGTTCCGCCGCCGGATCCTCGGTGTCCTCGTCGTCCTCGTCCGGTTCGGGCAGGCTCGCGGCCTCGAGTTTCGTCTCGATGTCGTCGAGGTCGGCTTCGACATCGTCGAGGTCCGCCTCGGTCTCGGCCTCGTCCAGCGCGGCCTCGGCGTCGTCGAGACGGTCGTCGAGTGCGTCGGCGGACACGTCGGGTACGTCGGCGTCGTGCTCCTCGTCGGCCGCCTCGGCTTCGTCGTCCCCGTTGCTCATACGTGAACGTTGCTACTGTGCGGGCCAAGAGCGTTTCCATTCGGAGTCCGCCGACCGGTGGCGCGACACCGGACCGCATTTCCGCCGACCAGCGGCGCGAAACCGGACTACATTTTACCGACGCGGACTCAGTACGAGTCATGGACCGCCGTACGTTCCTCGCGTCGACGGCTGCCGTCGGTTCCGTCGGACTGGCTGGTTGTGCCGCTGGCGACGGTGGAGACGGGACTGCTTCGACCACCGGTGCCGACGGGACCGAGACGTACGATATCGGGATGACGACGCGCCGGTTCGAGCCCGCAAGACTGGAGATCGAACCTGGGACGAACGTCGTCTGGAAGAACACGAGTGCGCACGCTCACACCGTGACGGCTTACTACGAGGATCTCCCAGAGGGAGGTGCCTTCTTCTCGACGGGCGATTTCATAGACACGGAAGACGCACGGGAAGGGTGGCGCAACGGGACCGGAGGCGCGCTCTACCAGGGCGAGACGTTCGATCACCGGTTCGAAGTCGTCGGCGAGTTCCCCTACTTCTGTATCCCTCACGAGGCCAGCGGGATGGCCGGAACTATCGTCGTCACCGAGGACGCGACGACGGCGACCACCGACTCGTAGCGCCGCCTACCCGCGGCTGGCCGGGCGAGGCGCGATAAAAGCGAGAAGGTAACGGTCGATCGGAAACGTCAGGCGTCGACTTCGTCTTCTTCGACGTCGACGCTGGTCTCTTCCTCGGCGGCGACCTCCGCGGGGCGCGCTTCGAGGGTGGTCTTCTGGATCTCGACCCGGCGCAGCGGGTAGATGGTCTTGGCCTCGTTGTAGATAGCCGAAGAGAGACGACCCTCGACGATGCTGTCGACGAGATCCTCGAAGGTGCGCTCGCGGGCGCTCTCCTCGACGAGGTCGATCATCGTCCGGCGGATGGCCTTCTCCTGGCTCTCGTCGGCGCTCTTGGTGGTGAGCGCGACGGGCTGGATCTGGACGCGGTAGTCGTCCTCGGTGAGGACGGTGATGTACGCCTGGATCTTCGAGGAGCCACGGCGCACGAGCGAGCGCAGGTAGTCCCGCGTCAGTTCGTGCTTGACGAACTCGGTGTAGGCCGTGTCCGAGGCCACTTCGTTGACCTTGAACTTGAGCTTCGTGTTGTTCTCGCTGGCGTCGTTCTGCAGATCGCCCAGCGTGGTCTCGATGGTGCGTCCGAGCACCTGGTCCGGTTCCTCCGCGATGGTCTCACCGAGCTCCTCGCGCCCGAACTGTTCGGGTGCGAGCAGGGTGTACCACCGCTTCTCTTGCTTCTGTCGTGAAACTGATCGTTCGCTCATGGATGTGTGTCGTGTGTGAGTCGTGTCGCGACTGTGCAGTTGACCACGTAGTCGTCCACCGTCGATTGCAGGCCGCCGGTCGTCTCGCGCTCGATGGTCGTGACGACCCGGTCGCCGTCGACGCGGGTGTCGACCTCCGGCGTGTTGTCCGGCCGGAGCGCTGCCGCGACCGCTCGTGCGGTCTCGGCGTCGCCGTGGGTCGTCTCGATCTCGGCGCGTCTCATTGTGCCTCCCTGAACGCCGTGATGAACGTCGAGGTGTCGGCCTCGAAGCGCGCTCGCCCGACCGTCTGTCTCGCCCGGGTGACTTCGCCGGTCCCGTCGGCCGCGTCGGTCGCGGCGGCGATCGGATCGGCGAGGTCGGCGTCGTCGGCCACCGCGGCCGCCGCGCCGTCCGTGACGACGAGCGTCACGGCCTCGGGCGAGCGGAAGTCGTGATAGAGGCGCGCGGCCGTCTCGACCGGCGCTGCGGCCGACTCCGCCCGCGCGACGAACAGGCCATCGTAGCGGGCAGTCGTCGCCTCGGCGACGGCGGCGTGGGCCCGGTCGGCGTGTGTCCGCCAGGCGTCCAGCGCCGCCGCCGAGACGTCGTGGCCGAGCGCCAGTGCGACGCCGATTCCGGGGCGCTCCCGACCGACGGCGTCGAGCACGTCCGCGTAGCCGCCGACGGTCCCGAAGGGGCCGCCGTCGAACGGCCGCAGCGCGCGTTCGACCGCGTGTGCGGCGCGGGTCGGCGCGCCCTCGTCGGTCGCCGCGACGGCGACCAGCGACGCGAGTCGGCGCGTCGCGTCCTCGTCGGCGTCGGCCGCGTCGGTCGGCAGGCCGTGCTCGGTCAGCAGGCCCGCGACGGCGTCCGTATCACCCGAGACCGACAGCGAGACCAGAAGCGAGTAGGCCAGTCCGTCGACGAGGTCGGTCGTCGGGACGGCCAGACCGGGTCGGCGCTCGATCCCGGCCGCACGTGCCGCCTCGACGGCGTCACCGCCCTCGATCCGGCCGTCGGCGACGACGCCCGCCAGCGCGAGCGCCGGATCGGGGTCGCCACCGAGATCGCTCGCGGCGGCGAGAGCCGTCTCGGTCGCCGGGACGGCGTCGGCCGCCACGGAGAGATCCGCCGTCGGGTCCGTCCGGCCGATCGCGACGGTCAGGTCGCTGTCGGTAGCGCGGTCGGCGTCCGTCGGGAGCGACGCGACGCTGACCTGGAAGGCGCGGTCGGTCGCCGCGAGGGCCCGCGCGAGCAGGCCCGTCGCGGCGAGGGCGTCGCCGGTCGGTGCCGCGACGAGGCGAACGAGGTCCGCCTCGCGGCACTGCCCGGCGACGTCACTGGCGGCGGGGGCGTCCGCGCCAGTGCGGCCTGCGGTCGACATCCTACAGGAGTTCCGTGGCTTTCTCGTAGCTGTACGTGAAGTCCTCGTCGAGTTCGTCGCCGCGATAGTAGTCCACGAGGCGACGGATCTTCGACTCGGCGTTCTGGAGCGCGCGCTTGTTCTGGTGGTCGCCGGGGTGTTCGTCCATGTGCTCGCGCAGGCGGATAGCTCGCTCCATCAGGTTGCGCAGGTCCTCGGGCAGGTCGGGATCCGCGTCGTTTTCTTCGAGGATCTCGGTGACCTTCTTTCCCGTCGCGAGGGAGACGTCCGGCACCGGCGTGCCGTCGACGCCCTCATCACGCAGTTTCAGGCCGATCTCGCTGGGGCTGTGGCCCTGCTCTGCGAGTTCGACAACGCGCTCTTCGATGGCCGATTCGTCGACGTCACTCCACTCCGGGGGGTCGTCTGCCACGGGCTTGTCCGAGTCGGACGATCCGCGGCGTCGTGTATGCATTCGTGCCATGGTTCGATTGGAACGCTACGGACCGCTGTGCGGCGAATCGCCGCTGGCGTGAGTGGCGCGGTCTGCGCCGTACACGGCCGCAATCCCGAGGCGCACAAGCGTGCGCCGAGTCAGATTTGCGGTCGTGCGTTCCCGTCTACGTGTTCTCGCTCGCTCACTTTACGGTTTCTATCCCGAGTGAGTCCAGGTTTCGACGATCGACGCCACCTGACGTTCCCGCATGTGATACTATAGATAGTATCACCATCATAAAGGCGGCATAAATCCGATATTCGAGTCTCCTTGTTGATATTCGGAGGCGCCGTTTTATGCATCCGGAGAACGGAACGTCGGTAGGTTCGCATGCACGAGGGGCGCGGCGTGAGTTCGACGCTCGGCATAACCCTGCTGTTCGCGATCGTCCTCTCGGGGACGTTCGTCGTCGTCGGGGTCGGAGCGACGGCGCTCGACGAGACGCAGGACCAGATGGGGGTCGAGCGCGCCGAGAAGACGCTCACGCAGTTCGACTCGAAGGTCGCGATGGTCGCGCTCGGACAGACCAACCGCCAGGGGGTCTCGCTCGCGCAGACGGGCGGGGCGTCGTATCACGTCCGGGAGGACGCCGGGTGGATGAACGTCACGGTCACCGACACGGACACCGGCGACGAGCGCGAGCTCGTCAACACGACCCTGGGGACCGTGAGCTACGACAGCGGAACGACCGGGCTGGCGTACCAGGGCGGCGGCGTGTGGAAACGGACCGAGGCGGGGACGACGATGGTGTCGCCGCCGGAGTTTCACTTCCGGAGCGCGACGCTGACGCTCCCGATAATCACCGTCGAGGGGACGACGAGTCTGGATCGGCAGGTGACCGTGACGCGGTCGGAGTCGACCTCGATCCGGTACCCGAACGCGAGCCAGGATTCGGACTTCGTCAACCCGCTCGAAGGCGGCGTGGTGAACGTCACCGTCCACAGCGAGTACTACCGGTCCTGGGGACGGTTCTTCGAACAGCGGACACAGGGCGCAGTCACCTACGACGACGACAACGAGACGGCACAGATCGAACTGGTCGTTCCGTTCGAGGAGGACTTCGAGAACGTCGTCGCGACGACGACGGAGGGCGGGATCACGGCCAACGGGAGGGGCGCCCCGGCGAACTCCGAGAGCGGAGTAAGCTACCCCTCGGCGGACTCGCGCGTCGAGTCGGCGATCGCCGACTGCGAGGACGGGTCCTGCGACGAGAGCACGCCGCTCGACTCCATCACCAGTCCCGGCACATACTACGTCGACGGCGACTACAGCGGCGGCCTCGACGCGGACACGTCCGACGGGAACGTGACCGTCGTCGTCGACGGGAACGTGAACCTCGACTCGGCGACGATCAGCGGCGACAACACGACGAGGCTACTGGTCCGCGGGGACTTCGCCAGCGGGGCGTATCTGAACGACGGCGGGAGCGCGGAGTCGTTCGCGGTCCTGCTCCACTCCGACGGCGGATTCAGCATGAACGGCAACTCGAAGTTCGTCGGCCTGCTGTACGCGCCCGGGTCGGACTGTTCCCTGAACGGCAACGCCTACGTCGTCGGCGGGAGCGTCTGCGAGACGATCAGCATCAACGGGAACCCCAACGACTTCGACTACCGGAGTTCGATCACGAACATGGTTCTCGATCTCAACGCCGACAGTACCTCCGAGATCACGTACCTCCACGTGACGCTCAACGAGGTCAACGTCTCCAGCCGGTGACAGCGGGACCGGAAAGGCCCGGACGCCCGGCGACACCGCGAGCGGACTCGGGTCCACCGGTCAGCGCTTCAGCGAGACCGCGATCCACGTCTCGGTGACGAAGAGGCGCTGGGGGGTGTCGGTCATCGAACACTCGACCGACGTGTCCCGGACGGTCGGACAGTCGATCTGCGGATGGTCGCCGAGCATCCGGGCCCACAGATCCGCCCGCGGCGTCGAACTCACGTTGATCCAGACATCGTCGTAGGCCCCACCGGTCTCGGAGAGTCGGACGCGGCGCCTGTTGGCGCTTGCGCGAATCAGGACGGTCGAACTCTTGACCGACTGCCCGGTTTGGGTCGCCGACGTGGTCTTGACCTGCGGGATCACCGTCCGATCCTGGCCGATGACCGGCGACCACGGCTGGACGACGACGCCCCCGTCTCGTTGCTCCCTGAACACCGCCCCCATGACGTAGACCAGTCGGGTATCGCCGCTATCGTAGACGATGGGTCGGACCACGCTCGCGTTGTGGAAGGACGGACCGCCACCAGTGCCCGGATCGGAGACGTTGAACCAGATCTGGTCTCCGAGCGCCAGCGAGGCGTCGTCGAGACTCACCTCGGTCGCGCGACTGGGCGCACCCCGCTGGTAGATGTCTGCCGTGTTGCTCCGCAGGATCTCGAAGGCCCGCTCGGCGTTGTTGATCCGCTCGGCGTCGCGGGCCGACTGGAGCGTGTCGAGCCCCGCGACGGAGACGATCCCGACCGTCGAGACGACGAGAGCGAACACCAGCACGAACCCGACCAGATCGCTGACGGCCCGTTCCGGAACGCGACTCGCGGGTGTCACGCTGTCACCTCCAGTTCGCCGCTCTCGTAGACGACGAGGAGGTTCCCGCCGGAGACCCGGGTGTCCTGTAGGTTCGCAGCGGTGTCGACCTCGACGGCGACCGACACGGACTGGTCGGGTGCCGTGAGCCTGATCGTCCCGCTCGAGTCCACGTCGACGGTGTACCCGACGCCGCTGACGCGGCCGGGCAGGGTCGTGTTGAGCGCCACACGCGTCCCGCTGGCGCCAGCCTGTCCGAGCCGGTCCGCGCGAGCGACGTCGGCGGCGACGTGCTGGCCGATGACCTGTAGCTCCGTCCGGACGACCTCCTCGCGCTGGTCGGCGACGAAGTTCCCGCCCGTGATGAACAGCGACGTCACGACCAGCGTCGCGATTGCCAGCGTCAGCGTGTAATCGACCGTGATCGAGACGCCACGGGACGTGTCGGTCAGAGAGGCGCCGCCCCAAGTCGCTCCAGTACCGCGCTCCGAACCCCTACGCATCGGACTCACCCGGTGCGACCCGGACCGTCGTCTCGTACTCCAGTTCGGGCGTCTCGTAGACCAGATCGACGAAGACGGCGTAGATCACGCTGGCGTCGTCGGGCGCGTCGCCGACGTCGGAGGCGCCCGCAGAGTCGATTGTCAGCGAGTAGGTCCCCCTGATCTCGGTCGCGTTCTCGTACCCGATCTCGTAGCCGTCGTCGACGTCTTCGGCGAACGTCAGCGCCTCGCAGCGCTGGCCCGCGACCGTCCCTGCGGTCACGTTGACCCAGACGGGTTCGCTCCCGTATCCGACCGTACAGCCCGCCCGCCCGGTCCCGTTGCGGACGCCGACGAACAGGTCGCTCCCGCCGCCCGTCGTCGTCACGTTCAGCCACCACTCCTCGCCGGTCGCGGGATCCGTCGCGTTGACCCTGAACTCGTCGCCCGCTGACCCCTTTGTCGCGAGCGCTCCCGTATCGGTTATCTCGATCCGGAACCGCCGGGTGTTGTCGACGTCCGACGCGACGGTCCAGTTCTCGGCACCCGTGGTGTTGGTGAAGGTTCCCGCCGTCGACTGCCAGACGCGGCGCCCGTTGGTCTCGCCCGCGTAGGCCAGCGTCGCGATCCGTCCGCTTCGCGCCAGTTGCTGCGCCGAGAACGTATCGTAGTCGGCCACGCCGCCCCGGACGTCGCTCTCGATGGCCGACCGGCTCCCGGTCTCGTCGTCGTTGGCCCGTTCGAGGATCGCCCCCACGTTGTCCTGGACGGCACTCCGGTACGACAGCGCCTCGGTGGCACCGCCCGACTCGGTGCGCGTCGCGAGGTTCTCCGTGTAGATCGCCGAGTTCAGCACGAGCGCGAGTGCGACGAGCGTGACCGCGAGCGCGAACGCGGCCACGAGGATCACCTGCCCGCGGTCACGTGCGCTCGCTGTCAGATCCGCCACACGACCACCTCCACGCGGACCACGTTGTAGACGGCCGACGACCCCTCGTTGGGGATCTGGAAGTCGGTCTCGTCGGCGAGCGTCGTCCCGGTCGGCGCCCAGTCCTCGTCGACGAACGGGTCCGTCTCGAGGAGGACGACCGACCGCGTCGCTCTCACCGCGTTGTCGCTCGGGACGCCCTGGTAGACCATCTCCTCGGATTCGATGGAGTCCCCGTCGTGATAGGTGACGTAGACGTTGTACGCGATGCCGTTGCTGTCGAACGCTCGCTTGAACAGTTTCCCGAACGGGTTCGGCGGCGCACCCGTCGTGTAGTACCCCGCTCGATCGGCGTCGTGGTACTCGTAGTCCGGATGCGAGAGGTTCCGGTACCGGATCGCTTTACTCAGCGAGTCGTTGGCCGCCGCCGTCGCCAGCACCCCGCGCGCCGTCGCCTCCTGCTGGTTCTCGATGTGCTGGCTGGAGGTGCTCGCCGACAGCGGCGTCACCGCCGTCACCTGGAGCGCGTAGACCACCGCAGACAGCAAGAGCAGCGCCGCAACGAGTCCCTCCAGCGTGTGGGCCTGTCCGCGCTCGGTCACCACATCTCCACCTCGATTGTGACGTCCGCACCAGCGAGGCTGACGATCCGCGTAGCGCTGATCGTCTTGCTCCCGCTCGAACCGGGGTTCGGCCCGCGCGCCAGCAGGACCCGGTCGGCCCCGCAGTTGCGCTCCTCGACGAACGACCCCGTGGCTCTGTCCCAGCAGACCACGTCCGGACCGGTCGCCGCCGAGAGGTTCCCCGTCACGGTGACGTTGACGCGCTGGCGGTCCTCGACGCCGACCTGCTCCTCGATCGTCGCCCCGGAGAACTCACAGCCGGTCCCCGTCCCGCCCGCGAAGAACGCCCGTGTACACCCTGCGTCGAGTTCGTACGGGGTCGTCGCGTTCCCCAGTGCCCGCTGTGCGAGTTCGTCCGCGACACGGTTGACCGCGACTGTCTCCTCCTGTGTCCCGGCGGTGAACGGATCGAACATCCCCGGCACGAACACCAGCACGAACGCCAGCGACAACAGGAAGATGCTCATCCCCAGAGCGAAGTCGAACGTCGTCTGTCCGCGCGCGCCGCTGGCAGTGCTGTCGGCCCCCTGTCCGTCCGCCGCGGAACCGACGCGAACACGCCGCCCCGTCGATCGTGTCCGATCCATCGTGTGTGCCCGAACGGTCGCGCGCTCGCCGCTCCGAACCGCGTCCGTCGGAGAGAAACCCTTTCGCCCTCTTATCCGTTGCGCGTCGATTTCACGGCGTGATAATCGGGGGCGGGAGACCGGTTCGATGGGTTTATGAAACCCGACCGGCTACCCGAAATTGCGTCGCGGGCTCGTAGATCAGTGGTAGATCATCCCCCTGGCACGGGGAAGGCCCCGGGTTCAAATCCCGGCGAGTCCACTACCATCTTTTTCCCGCTCGGGTTTCCTCGCGAGCCTTCGGCTCGCTGCGGGAACCGCTCGCGGCAAAAACATGGGTGAAAAAGGCCGGACGCTCGCTTCGCTCGCGTCCGGTGAACCGCCTCGCTTCGCTCGGCGGATGCAATACATGAGGCTTGATGGACTCTCCAGAGAGGAGGGTCTATTGATATAGTTATAAAATCAGGGGTTGGTTGAGCTTTCATTTCTCGACTAAAACTATCAACCATAATCCCAGCAGAAAACATTTACCGCTCATATATTTCAGTCTATCTATGAGAACGTCCAAGAGATGTCTTCTCAACCAGATCAGCGCTATTATCGCCGCAGTATCGGGGGGTTGTGTATTGAATAGCTCCGAAAGAGGTAGTACAGGGACACCTTCGAATCAAACAAGATCGCGAGAAACGGCACTCACTTCGGAGGATCACTATACGGTACAGACGCGAACAGAACAAGCGACTCAAACTGACGCTCCAACCCCAGAGAGTATACTGACAGATATGTATCCAAGCGGTATTTATATCTCAGAAGTCCATCCGAATCCAGAAGGAGAAGACATCAATAATTTGAATGAGGAAACAGTGATTATAGAAATGCATAAACCATCCACCCAGGATCTGTCAGGATACCAGTTAGAATACGGAGAAAGATATGTATACACCTTTTCTGATAATGTATCGGACGTTAATCAGAGAGAGATGTTAGTGATCCATGCCGGGAAGGGTAACTATGAATTCATAGAGAATAGCAAGAAATATCATATATATGTGGGGAGTGAGTCGCCACTTCTCTCGAACAATGGGATGCAATTAAATATACGCGATCCAGACGGCTTTGCTATTGATAGCATCACATATTCATCTTTTGAGGATGGCCGAGGTTACTATCGGCCGGAATAGGGAGACCCGGCGCGTTGATTAATATAAAGAGAGATCAATTTGTTCAGATTGTCCCGCATTACTGCGATTCCATCTTTCCAGTCCAGTACGCTTTCACACTGTAGGGCAACCGGTGAGTCGCCATCGTTCGACGGTTCCAACGAACGTGTCCCGGCGGAACCACCCCGACCCCCGCAACGACTATCCCTGCACATTCCTGAGAGTAGCCTATGGACCGGCGCGTCCTCGTGGTCGGTCTCGTCGTCGTGACCGCGGGGTGTGGGTCGATCACCGGCCTCCAGGAGGGCCCGGAGACGCTGACGCCGGTCCCGGTCCCCGAGGAGACGGCGACGCCGGACCCGATGGCGACGCTCCCGCCGGGTATGACCGGGGCCGGGGTCGTGAACGTGGAAGTGCTGATCGACGCCCACCAGTCGGCACTGAGCGACCAGTCGTTCGCGTTCAAGAGCCGACTAGAGTACGAGGGTCGGGGGGCGACCACGCTCGTGAAAGTCGAGTCCGAACGGCGATACTACTACGTCAACTCCCCGTCGTCGATGATCGGGAACATCTCGCAGTACGCCGACGGGGAGACCCAGTACACCCGCGACTTCCGGTACGGCCTCCGGTACCGCCGGTCGGAGGTGACCAACGTCTCGACGGTGTACGGGAACATCCCCGAGCAGTTCGTCGAACTCTACCTCGTCGTCGACAACGCGACGGTCGCCGAGACTCGCATAGACGGCGAGCGCTACTACGAGTACCGGGTGGAAAACGCCACGGGCCCCAGGACCGACGACATCGACGAACTGCGCGTCAGGGCGCTGATCAGGGCCGACGGGTTCGTCCGCTCTGTCAACGCGACGTACGTCCACGAGACGGAGACGGGGACGGTCAACGTCACCGATAGCTTCGGCTACAGCAGAGTCGGATCGACGACGGTCGAACGCCCCGGGTGGGTTCGCGCACAGTGGGGGCGCGACGACGGCACGGGGACAGCCACCGCGACCGCGGAGTGAGACTGTCGGTTGTACCGTATCGAGCGAATTCCCCGTTCCGGGAAGCGGAACATCTGTCCGAACGGATAGCCGACAGCGTGCGACCGGAACCGAGTGGAGTCGGGCCAGCCGATCAGCACGACCGGGCGGAAGCCGAGCCCGAACAACCGGTGGACCGGTGCTTTCGACCCGGTTTCCGACACGTTTTTGTCGATCTATTACAATGTACTCGAGAACCAAGGGGTGGGGCCCAGTGAACAGCAAAGACGGCACGCGGAACAGTGAACGGGGGGAGACCGGACTGATCGGGGCAGTCCTGCTGATCGTGCTGGTGTCGGCGGGAGCGGTGATCGTCCTCTGGACCGGGTCGGGTGCGGTCGCACAGATCGAACAACAGCAGTCGAACACCGACGCGGGACTGGCACTCGAAGAGGTCGACCAGCGGCTGACAGCCCTGACCAGCGAGGGGGAGACGAGCCAGCGGCAGTTCTCGCTCGGGGATCTGAACCGTGGGGAGGCGAGACTCGTCAGGGACGGCTACCTCAACGTGACCGTCAACCGGAACGGGACCTGTGCGTCGGAGGCGCGACTCAGTTCGATCCGCTACGAGGGTGACGACGACACGGTCGTCGCCTACGAGGCTGGCGGGGTCTGGGAGACGTCGGTGTACAGCAACGAGACCAGCCTCCGGACACCGCCGGATGTCGGCTTCCGGAACGGCAGTCTGGACGTGACGGTCACGAACATCACGGGGACGATCGGTAGTTCACCGAACGTGCTGGAATACGACGCGAACCGGTCACAGAACGTCTCCACAGGGATAGCCACCGACCTATTCCAGGGGGAGTGCGTCAGACCGAACAACGTCACGATCAGGGTACAGAGCGAGTTCTACCGCGGGTGGGCGACCCACCTCGAAGACGAGTTCGGGATCGAACCGACGGTGTACGATCACAACCGGACCGTCCGGATCCTCCTCGAACAGTCGGATCTTCCGCGGCGAGCGGACGACAGCCGGAACCGGGTGATCGATCTGAGCAACCGGAGCAGCTACATGGAGAACGTCTCGGCGATCAACAACACACTCCGAGTGACCAAGGACAACACCGCGACCTACCGGGTGTTCGCCGAACCGCTCGTCGAGAGCCGCCTCCAGATCGGGCAGTTGCGCGTGGTCGAGAACGCGACGAACGTCACCAGACCCGCACAGGACGTGGTCTTCGTCATCGACGAGTCGGGATCGATGGGTGACCCTGCGGACTCAAGCTGTGCATCTTCGTGTAAGTCCAAGCGAACGGCGGCGCAGGACGCCGCACAGAATTTCACAGCCATCCTCAACAGTTCCAAGGACCGGGTTGGACTGGTCGGGTTCTATCAATACGCAGACGGGCAAGCGAGGTACTTTCCGATCAACGGCCGGTATATGACATCGGATTTCGACGCGTTCAACGGGACTGTAGCGACCACAGCGGCCAACGGGGGTACCTACATCTGGGCGGGACTGCGCGACGCGAACGCCGTCCACGGAATGAAGAGTACACAGACGCGGGACCGCGTGGTTGTTCTCCTCTCCGACGGGGCGAACAACGGGTACGGACCGGCGATACACGGGACCTCCTATAGCGAAAACGAGGCGACCGAGCAGTACGCCGACCTCGCCGGGCAGATGGGGACGACCATCCACAGCATCGGTTTCGGCGATGGCAGCGAGTTCAACGAGACGCTCCTGCGGTACGTCAACGGGACGACCGGCGGGCAGTACTACGAGGCGGAGAACGCCGCGGAACTGAACGACGCGTTCCAGGACATCGCCCGCCGGATCACGAGCACCGAACAGTTCGCACGGACGCCCGCGACGACGAACTTCACGACCGACGGCGGGCAGTTCTTCGGCCCGCAGATCGCCGGGGACACGAGTGACATCGCGAACGTCTCCGAGAGCGGGAACACGCTCCTGAACATCAACGATCCGACGGCGCCGACCGTCTTCACTCACTCGTTTACCGTCGCGGACAACGAGACGGTCACGTTCAACGCGTCGACCTACGGATGCAGCGAGTGGGAGGGGACCGACACGCAACCGGTGGAGTTCAACGGGACCAGCTATCCGGTGACTCGCTGTGCGAACATGACGACCGCCAACACGACGATCAGCGCCGAGAACACCACGATCTACACCGACGGCGACAACTTCAACGACACGCTGAAAAGCTACAACGCCAGCGAAGTCGTTCAGGACGACCTCAACGACACCATCGCGTCGAACCCGGACGTCCGCCTGAACGCGACGAACCACCTCCAGCTGGCGAGCAATCAGGCGGTCGTCGTGATGGACTTCCCGAACTCACCGGACTCGGCCAACAAACTGGTGTTACTCTACCAGATGGGGCTCCCCGACACCGCCGCGGTCGCCAGCGACATCATCAACTTCCGCGTCGAGGAAGTAGACGTGAAGTGATACCGCGGCCGTGACGGTCCAACGGGACCGATCGCCCGGCGGTGAGGAGGGGTCGTCCGACCCCGCCGATAGGGTACCCGGTGGGACGAGCCGACAGTGTGACCGGCGGGACGAGTGCGGACCGTCAGGTGCGCAGACTCACGTTGATGACGGTCTGACGGACGTAGACGCCGTCGACGCCGTCACACCGGTACTGGTCGTCGGTGGCCGTCTCGCTCCAGCCGCCGGACTCAGTGAACGCGCGGTTCCACCCGTCGGCGCGGGGCGAGTCGACGGTCACCTCGACGGCGCTCGTGTCACCGACGCTGTCGGGACCCGTGCGATTGATCGGGAAGCGCAGTTCCCGCCTGTCGACACTCCCGACGATCTGGACACGGCCGGACCCGACCTGCTCGGCGTCGACAGCTCGAAGCGTCACGACCGAGACGAGCGCCTGCTGGTCGGAACAGACCATCGGTGGCGCCGCGACGACGGTCGGTTCGGTGTCGCCGTCCGACCGGAACAGAGCGCCGCTCTCGTAGACGACCTGTGACCGATCGAGGCCGTATCGGAGCGCGCCGACCTGTAACGTCCGGTCGAAGCTAGTTCCAACCGCTTCGACGTCGAGTTCGGTGTCGGTCACCGCGAGCGACCCGCCCGCGAGGTCGATACTCGAGGAGCGGACCCGCGCGCGCCCCTGCTGGAGGTCGTCGAAATCGGCGGCGGCGAGGCGCAGACTCCGCTCGGCGTTGTTGAACTGCTCGGCGCCACGGAGGTCCTCGAGTTGCTGGTACCCCGTCGTCGAGACGACGCCGACCGACGTGACGACGACGGCGAACGTCAGCACGTACCCGAGGATGTTCCGGACGGCCCGGTCGTCGCCGAAGAGGTCACAGGTGCGGTCGGCAGTCATGATCAGGAGGTGTCCTTCAGTGCGACGGCCTGGAGCGTCGGCGACTTTGTCGGCGAGTCGCTCGTCAGTTCGATCTCGAGGCGGTACTCGTCGGCCTCCCCCGACAGCCCTGCGACAGCAGCGGTCCCGCCGCCGTCAGAAAGTTCGATCACGTCGCTCTCCTCGGCGGTCCCGTCCCCGTCGACGTCCGCGTGGACGGTGACGTTGATCCCCGTGTCGCTGGGCACGTCCGCGCGGTACTCGATACCCAGATCACCGCCGTCGATCTCTGGGCCGCTCTTCCACCCGGTCGTCATGGTGCCGTTACTGCTGGCGTTGTAGAGGCGCTCCGCGTCGTCGTCGGAGAGCACCGTGTCGTAGGCTCTGACCTCGTCGAGCGACCCCTCGAAGTGTTCGGGTGACCCGCCGGTGTCCTCGATCCGGCCGAGACTCTCGAAGGCGTCGACGAGTGTCGGAAGGTCCCGCGTCGTCCCGGCGTCCTGGAGGGTGCCGTCGACGTAGACCTGTGCGCTCCCGTCGGACTCGTAGGTCAGGACCACGTGGTGCCACGCGCCGTCGGTCACGGCGGTGGTGCTCTTGATCGCGTCGTCGTTGCCCGCCTGGATGCCGATACGGCCCGACCCGTCGATCCATCCCCAGAAGATGTCGTCGTCGCCGCCGCTGTGCTCGATCCCGGTGATCCCGGGGGCCTGCCACATCGTGTCGTCGCCGTCCTCGGTGGTCCGGAGCCAGAACGACAGCGACGACGCGTCGGCGTGTGTGTCGCTCAGCGGGTCGTCGAGTTCGACGTAGTCGTCGCCCCCGTCGAACTGGTAGCTCCCGGTGCCGAACACGCCTAGGTCGTCCGCGGGGCTGCCCTGTGGTGCCCCGTCGTTGCCCTCGGGAGAGGCGTCGTCGACCGTCCCGTCGAACGACCAGTAGCCCACGAGATCGGTCCCGGCGACACCGGTCGAGTCGTAGCCGAGTTCGAGCGCCCCGGCCGTCCGGTCGCCGTAGGCGTCGTGGACGAGTCGGCGGTCGGTCCCGTCGTCCCAGTCGGTCGCGCTCGACCAGACGTAGTCCCCGTCGATCACCACGATCGATCGGTTGAGCGTGTTGCCCCCGGCCAGTTCCGAGGCTTCGGTGCCGCCCGGCCCGGGCGCGCTGGTGAGGTTCACTTTGATGACGCCCGTGTCGGGGCCGTTGACGTCGTCGTTGACGTACCGGTACCCCGAGACCGCGCCGCTCCTGTCGACGAACCCGCCGCCGATCGGCGTCCCCTCGTAGTCGGCCGCGATCGCGCCGACGTCGATCTCCGAACTCGACTCGATGACCGCGTTGATCTGCTGGGGATCGCCCGGATCGCGCTCCAGATAGAACCGGTCGATGTTCGGCGCACCGGGGGTGTCGGTGAACACCGTGCTGTTGGTCCGGCCGTCGACCTCGTACCGGATCCCGACGGTCACGCGCTCGTCGCTCATGTCCGTCGGGAACTCACCGAGAGAGAACGCCGGGGTATCCCCCGCGTCGACCGTGACAGTGGTGTCGAGGTTCTCGACGAGGCCACCGTCCTCGATGTCCGTCCCGGAGAACTCGATCGCTTCGTCGACGGAGCCGTCGCCGTCCGCGTCGACGGTCAGGTGGTAGTCACAGGACCAGCCACAGTCGCGGTCGTAGATCTCGTCGATCCCACCGTCCGCGGGATCGACGAGTATCTGCGTGAGCATGATCTCGCCGTCGACCGACGAGGGCCAGTGGTTCGTCATCGAGAACGTGAGCACGTCGTCGTCCGACCCGGTCGTGTCGAGGTCGTTTTCGTAGGCGAGCCCGGATATCTGGACCGTTCGAGTGATGGTACTCACCCCGTCCTCGTTGTCGGTGACCGTGAGCGCCACGTCGTGTGGTCCTGGCGGGAGCACACGCGTGACCGTCTCGCCCGTGTCGTCGGTCGTTCCGTCGCCGTCGAAGTCCCACTCGTAGCTGTCGATCGAGCCGTCGGGGTCCCGGGAGTCGGTCGCGTCGAACGTGATCGTGTCCCCCTCGCTGGGGATCCCCGGCGCGAACTCGAACTTCGAGACCGGTGGCCGGTTGACCGGGCTGGCGACCGATCCCTCGCTCGTGACGGTGAACGACTCGCCGACACCGATCCGGAGGTCGCGGTCGAACACCTGCTCGACCACATCCGGGACGACCGACGTCCCGCCCCCGGTGTCGGTCGCCGAGACGGTGAGCGTCCCGCCTGCCCCCTTCGAGAGTGTGACGTCTGTCGTGACGTTGACCGGGACCCGCTGTGTGGCGCCCGCGCCCTCCGACGAGAGGACCAGACAGTCCTCGGCGTCGAGCGTCCCCGTCCGGCAGGCCGCCCCCTCGGCGAGCCGGACCGAGTAGGGTTCTCCGGACACCGTCGCCGGGAGGGTCGACCGCATCGAGACGTTCCCGCCGCGGGCCGCGAGGTTGTCGATCCGGTGGACGTCGGAGGCCAGTTGGCCGCCGATCGTCTCTAGCTGTTGCCCGGCGACGGCGGACTGCTGCTCCTCGACGAATCCGGTCGCACTCACCAGGATCGTCACGAGCAAGACGCTCGTGATCGCGAGCGCGAAGACGTGCGACAGCGACGTCGAAATAGCGCGATCACCACCGTGCTCAGCGAGTGTCCGCGGGCGCCGCTCGCCGCGTGGCCTCCCGCGCGCGTCGAGCGTGGACGGACGCTGCTGCGCCGGACGGTCACCGATCGGTCGGTCGTCGGTTCGTCGCCCGATCATGGGTCGGTAGTGTAGACCGAGACGTTGTACTCGTTGGTGAACGCGACTCTCGTCCCCTGGTACTGAGTGGTCAGGTTCGCGGTCCAGACGATCGGTGCGGTACACGGTTGATCGGCGGGAGCGTGGGGTGCGGGTGGCCGGGCGCAGTCGTCGTAGTCGCCAGCGAGCGGCGAGACCGACTCGTTGACCGCGAGTTCGTAGCGACCGACGAGGTTCGTTCCGTTGTCGATGCTGACGGTGTAGGGGCCACCGAGCGTCTCGGCCCCGTCGTACGAACAGCCCGCACCGAACGCGTCGCCCCCGAGGAGGTCCAGCAGGACCCGCCCCCGGGAGGACGCGCAGTTCGCCGTCGACGGGGGCGCGTAGCTCGGATCGGCCGTCACGTTGACCCCGGCGGGACCGGTCGACCGGTTGATCGTGTAGTTGATGCTGTGTCCGGTGGCGTTCGTGACCGTGACGTACGCGGGCACCGTGCTCGTCGCGGTGACGTTGACGTTCAGGGTGAACCAGCCGATCCGTCTGTGGTCCCCTGGTGGGACGGGTTCCCAGTTCTTCGCGGGCGAGGCGGGAGCGAACGTGAGGCTCCCGTCGCCGGACTGGACGACGCGGTCTCCGAACGCCGAGCTCCCGTTGTCGTACGTGACGTTGACCGTCGCGGACTGAGAGGTGGCGTACGACTCCGTGAGCAGTCGGCTGTACCGGACGACGTTCAGTTCGGCACGGTCCCCGAGGTCCGCGGCGGTGACGTTGCGGTCGAGGTGGTTGAGCCGCAGTAGCAGTGATCGCGTCCCTTTCCGTGACTCGTAGTCGAACTCCCCGGACTCGTCCAGCTGGTCGGTCGCCGACGCCGTCGAGACCGCCTCGGTGAACAGCAGGCTGTTGAGAACGACAGTCAATCCGACCACGATGACCGCGATGGCGATGGCGCCGACGAGGATCAACTGCGCGGCGTCGCGGTCGGTGAGCGGCGCGCCAGCCGTTGACCTTGTTGTCCCCGTCCCCGTCCCCGTCGCCGGATCGTCGTCGGGTTGTGAGCGACCGGTCACCAGACGATCACCCTGATTTCGACGACGTTGTACACCGGTCCGTCGACGGCGTCGGGGATCGGGTAGTAGCCGTCCTCGGCCGTCGTCGCGTTCGCCCCGTACTGCCAGAGTTCGACGTTCCGGGAGGCGTTGGGTGCTGTCAGCGTCTGATTGTCGTAGAGCGTGATCGTGTAACCGGCTTCGACGGCGCCCTGAGCCGGTTCGCCGCGGTACACCATCGGCACCGTCCCGCTACCGTCGGACGCGTTTCGTCCCCGGTAGGAGACGAGAACGTTGTACACGTACGATCGCTGCGTGAACGTCTGGTTGAGCATCTCCCCGAAGGGTCCGGGGGGCGGATCGGGTCCGTAGCCGATACGCGGGTTGTACCCGCCTGCGAAGGTCCGGGTCTGTCGTGACCAGTTTCGAACCAGCGTGGAGAGATCGTTTCGCTCGGCCCGCGCGGCGGTGACGAGGACGTCGTCGGCCTGTTGGCGGAGATCCGCGCGCGTCGAAGCGTCGACCGCCCCGCCGCTGGACGGCGTGACGACCGTCGACTGGACGGCGAACAGCAGCGCCGACAGGACGACGATAGACGCCGCGAGTCCTTCGAGCGTGAACGCCTGCCCCCGACGATCGCCGAGCACGGTTACCACGTCCTGACCACCAGCCGACACGCTGGCTCACACGCCGACCCGTCCGCGTCGAGCGTGACGATCCGGGCAGTCGTCGCAGCCGATCCCCCGCGGTAGTCAGTATCGGTCGCGAGTCTGACCCCGCCGACGCTGGCGATACGGGTCCCGTTGAGCGTCCGCACCGTGACGTTGAAGCGAGTCGACTCCGCCAGTCCCCAGCGTTTTCGCAGGGTCGAATCCGGCTTCGAGAGGGTGTTGGCGAGCAGACCCTCCTTGAGCGCGTTGGGCGGCTGTCCGATAGAGAGGTTGCCGACGACGGTGTCGGCGACTCGATCCGACTCGGCAACGTCGTCACCCGTCACGCCCAGCGAGAACGGGCCGAGGAAACCGAAAAACGACGAGAAGACCGCCGCGATAGTGATGATGAACAGCCCGATCCCGATGGTGAAATCCTGCAGCGTCTGCCCGCGGTTGTGCTCGCCCGACCCTCGTCCGGGCCGATCCGACGGGCCGACCGACCGCTGTCGCGGCCACGTACCCTCCCCGTCCGTCGACGCGCCCCCACCCGTCATAGTGCTAGTCTCCGGTCATTCCCTGTGTCCCTTATCCTGCCGTTATCAGCGTCACCGCGTACCACACCACCAGCGCGATCGTCGGTAGTATCACCGCGAACTTCATTCCAGCCATTATACTCACTTCACGTATATATCCCGCGATGAACGACGAGAGCAGCGCCTGCAACACCACGGCGTGGAAAAAGAGCACCGAGAGGACCTCGGTGTTGACGCCGCTGAAGTTCCCACCCGGCGCTTGCGAACTCCCCTCGGTGGCCGCCTGGTTCGCGAGGTCGGCCATGACGCTGAGGAACTCGACTTTCAGCAGTGCCATCACGCCCAGCAGCGTCAGGTAGGTCATGATGATGATGACCATCTGCATCCGGGTCCGGGACTTCCGTTCGAGGTCGATGTCGTCCTGGTTTTCGCTGGCCTGTGCGGCCGTCGTGAGCACGTCCTGGATCTGACTGGAGGCCTCCTGGGCCTCGCTGATGAGTTTGACCGTCCGTGCGAGTCGCGGGATGTGGTAGTTGTTGTTGAACTCCCGGAGCGCGTGTTTCAGGCTGGTTCCGTAGTTGACCTTCGCGTGCATCGTCTCCAGTTCGTCGGCCATCCGCCCCGAGGAAGTGTCCGCGACCACGCGGATCGACTCCAGCAGCGTCATCCCGGTGTCGTTGGCGCTGGCGAGTTTCCGGAGGTTCTCCGAGAGGTTCCCGATGACGGTCCGGCGCGTCCGGACGTTCCACTCGTGGAAGACCGCCAGCGGCAGGATGTTGAGATAGATCGGGACGTACACCCACATGAACGTCCCCGTGATGACCGGGTACTGCCACCGTTTCGCCGGGGCCGCCATCCCCTCGGGCACGTCGGCGCCGCGCGGAACGACGAACTCGGGGATCGACATCGGCGCCAGGTGAAACACCGCGAAGGCGGTCAGCGCCGCGATCGTCACCGGGATGGTCAGTCCGAGCACGAACAGCGGGTTGTCCCGGAAGAAGATGTGGGGCTGGCGCATGATCTCCATCGCGCGGTAGGTCCCCTCGCGGTTCTTGATCTGGTCGAAGACGCCGAACTCGCCGGTGTACTGTTCGACCAGTCCCAGACTCAACAGCCCATCCTCTGCCTCGGTGTGGGTGTCCTCGCCGCGGTTCGGGCGGAGGTACCCGTCGCCGATACTGTCCTGTGTGACCGTCGAAGTGAGCACCAGGAAGCCGACACCGGTCAGCGGGATCAGCCCGTAGACCGTCCCGACCATCATGTCCATCTGAGACTCCGGAGACATCATGCTCATGATGACCAGGATGATGATCAACAGGAGCGGGAACAGCGAGAGCGTCATGTACATCTCGCCGAACAGTTCCAGCGTGTCCAGCATCTTCTTCTGTTCCTGCTTTGCGGTCCGCATGTGCTTGTCCTTCTGATCTTCGAGGAAGGAGGTCATGTCCCCGCCCGAGTCGACGATCGAGAGCATGTCGGTCAGGAACTGCGCGAGTTCGTCGCTGGGCGTCTGGAGCGCCTGGTTCCTGATAGCAGTCCGGTAGTCCGTATCGAAATACTCCGTCTCGAGGACGATCGACTGGAACTCCTTTGCCACCTCGCCGTAGGTGTCGTCGGCCTTGGCCATCGACTGGAGGATCTCCAGCTGGTTGAGTCCGCCGACCGACAGCGCGTACATGAACGCGATCGAATCGGACAGCAGGACGTTGATCTCGCGCTGGCGCGCGTTCGCACGGAAGTACGGGATCGAGACCAGCGACCCGAAGCCGATGGCGAACCCGATCACGCCGAAGACCAGCCCCGAGACGAACACGATGGCCGGTATCTTCAGCGCCCTGACCACGTCTTCGACGGTCCCCGACAGGCGGACGCCGATGAACTGCGGGTCGGTGATCCCCAGCGCCTGGACGACGAGATAGCCGAGCAACATCCCCAGCAGCCAGAGCATGAGTCCGGCGATGCTCCCGACCGCCAGCGCCCGCGAGATGTACATCTCGACGTTGTCGGCCATCCGGGCCTCGGCGAGTTTCGTCTCGATACTGGCGACGAAGTCCCCCTCCTCGTCGAACAGCGCCTGGTAGAGCGGGTAGAACGTGTCACCGAGCGTGTTCGTGCCCCCGCTGAGCTGTCGAGACTCGGTGCCGAGGCTCACGTGTCCTCAGCCTCCACGCCCGCCGCCGGAACGAACTCGCTGAAGTCGATGTCCTCGTCGTCCGCTTCGGTCTGGTCGGTCCCGCCGTCTTCGGATCCGTTCTCGACCGGTTGGATCTCGGTGTCGGGTTCGGTCGTGACGCCGGTGAGCGCACTGACGATGTCGGAGGTCTCCTGGTCCAGGTACTGCTGGAAGAGTGGGTCGGCGTTCTCCAGGATCTCGTCGGCCTCGGCGGTCATCTCCTCGCCCGGATCGGGGCGGGGGACCATCTCCTCTTTCTCGGGGTCGATGTCGATCTTGACCGACTCCATCTCCCGGAGGTCCTCCAGTGACCGCTCCAGCTGATCGTTCGCGATCAGCGCCATGATCGTGTCGGGGTCGTTGATAAACGCCTGGATCGTCGCAGCGACCTCGGTGTAGGTGTTCAGTCTCTGGTCGATGAGGTAGGCGAGGACGACCTTCCGTTTGAACAGTTCCTCGTCGAGTCGCTCCTGTTGCCACCCGCGGTCGAACTTGATCTCCTCTAAGGTGTTGGAGTTGCCCATCTGGAGGTACTCGTCGGTCTCGGCCTGCCACTGGTAGACGTCCCTGACGTTGATCTCGTCGTGTTCGGCGGAGTACTCGTTGATCTCGGTCAGCGTCTTGTTCCGGCGCACCTTGTGGCCGTCGACCCGCGTCTGGGTCTGGATCGACACCAGATCCAGCGCGGTAAACAGCGTCTTCGAGACGTTGATCGGGTCGGTCGTGAACCGCTTGATGACCTCGCCCACCGAGTCGGCGTGGAACGTCGTGTAGGTGGTGTGGCCCGTCGACATGACCTGGAAGAGGACGCGCCCCTCCTCGCCGCGGACCTCGCCCATCACGATGTAGTCGGGCCGCTGGCGGAGTGCGGCCTCCAGCAGGTCGAACTCGTCGACGTCGCCCGTGTCGTCCTCGCCGAAGGAGGGGCGGGTGACGCTGGCGACCCAGTTGCGCTGGGGCAGCTCCACCTCGCGGGTGTCCTCGATGGAGACGATCTTCGCGCTGGAGGGGATAAAGAGTGAGACGGCGTTCAGACTCGTCGTCTTCCCCGACGCCGTACCGCCCGCGAAGATCAGCGACTTGTTGTTCTCGATACAGAGCCAGAGAAAGGCCATCTCGTCCAGCGAGAAGGTGTTCCAGTTGATGAGGTCTACGGGAGTAAAGGGGACGTCCTTGAACTGACGGATGGTGTAGTTGGTCCCGTGGTCGGACACCTCGCGCCCGAGGGTCAACTGCGACCGTGAGCCGTCGGGGAGGGTAGCGTCGACCTGTGGCTGGCGCTTGGAGATGCCTTTGCCCGACCGCTGGGCGAGTTTGACGACGAAGTCGTCGAGTTCGGCCTCGCCGTGTTCGACGTTGGAGATGATCTGTTCGTAGTCGGTGTGGTAGACGAACACCCGGGAGTTGTAGCCGTCACAGGAGATGTCCTCGACGTTGATGTCGTGTTTGATCGGGTCGATCAGCGAGTAGCCGATGAAGTCACGCTTGAGATTGTAGAGGAGTTTCTCGACCTGGTACTCGGTGAGGGTGTCCGGGTCGTCGACGATGATCTGTGGCTCCGGCCTGGCGGCGATGCCGTCGAGCTGGCCCTGCGCGGGTTCGACCTCGGGGCCCATCCCGAGCATGGACTTGAGCTGGCCGACCATCCCGAGGTCGGGTCCCCCTCGCGACTCGTAGAGGTCGTACCGTTCGAGCAGGGCCTCGGTCTCGCGCTGGATCACGTCGGCCCGGTCGGCGTCCGAGCCCTCGACGACCACGTCGTCGTCGGAGTACTTGATCGCCGACCGGAGTTTGCCCGAGAGGAAGTCCTTCAGGTCGTGTTCGATCTCGTTGAGGTACGGTTCGACGACGTAGTACTTCTTCTCGTTTTCCTTGCGCGAGTGGAAGATGACGATACAGGCGTAGGGTTTGTTCACCCAGTAGCGCTCCTCCTCGACGAAGTGCCCTTTCTTCTCCAGGGGAACCGCTTTCTCCAGATCGTAGCGGTTGACGACCGTCGTGTGCCCGTCGACCGTCGAGAAGAAGGCGTCCTCGTCGAGTTCGGGGTTGACGTCGACGGTCCGCTGATCGACGACGTCGGCCAGTCGGTCGGCGACGTCCTGCCCCTGCGAGAGGCGACCCTCGGTCTCGGCGGGGTCGAACCCGAGGTGTTCGGCCCGATCGAACGGGATCCGGTCGCCGTTGGCGTCCCGGGGAACCGACCCGTCGTCCTCGTAGTAGAACTCGCGTTTGAAGTGCTCCCAGGAGTACTCGCCCTTGCGCGCCCGTTCGCGCTGTGCGTCCAGGATGTCGGTGAAGACCCGATCGAGCGTCTTCGCGTCGCTCGCGGCCGACTCGAGTCGGTCCTCGGTGCGGTCGGGATCGAATCCGAGATACGCGCTCCGGTCGAAGCGTCCCCCCGTGTGCTCGTCCCGGCGAAAGTCGTCCCACGTGTACTCGCCGACACTGGCAACGGTATCACTCGCGAGATCGGACCGGCCTGAAGAGGCCCCGTCCGACTCGCCGCCACCCGTGTCATCGATTGCCATTAGTTCCCATCTACTGTGACGACAGAAAAAGCTTTACGCCACTATTCAGCGATGATACCCCGAAGAAATGTGGTATAGTAGCGATTGAAAGCGTCCGCACACTCGATCGCACGCGGTCGTGCGATCATCTGTGCAATGTCTTTCAAGAGCTACTATAGCGAACGGCGCGCCAGTCGGTATCGAGTACGCCGGTCCACTCGGGCGAGCGTCCCCGATCACCGCCCGGTGACAAAGGACTCGATGCGGGCCATCGCCTCTTTCAGGTCGCCAAGCCCCGTCGCGTAGGACACCCGGAGGTGGCCGTCGCCGCCCGCGCCGAAGACGGACCCGGGGACGACGGCGACGCGTTGCTCTTCGATCAGTTCCTCGGCGAAGGCCTCGCTGTCGTCCCACGGGCACTCGGGGAACGCGTAGAACGCGCCCGCGGCGGGGAAACACTCCAGGCCCATCTCCTCGAACCGCGAGAGGAGGAACTGCCTGCGGCGGTCGTACTGGGCGCGCATCTCGGCTACCTCGTCCCCGCAGGTGTCGAGCGCCTCGATCGCGGCGTGCTGGGCAGTCGTCGGCGCCGACAGCATCGTGTACTGGTGGATCCGGTTCATCGACTCGACGGCCCCGGCGGGCGCCATCGCGTACCCCAGTCGGAGGCCTGTCATCGCGTAGGCCTTCGAGAAGCCGTTGAAGACGACCGTCCGCTCGCGCATCCCCGGGAGCGTCGCGATAGAGGTGTGGTCGTGCTCGTAGGTGAGTTCGGCGTACACCTCGTCGGAGAACACCGTCAGGTCGTGCTCGCGGGCGAACGCCGCGACCGGCTCCAGTTCCGCGCCGGTCATCGTCGCGCCCGTCGGGTTGTTCGGGTAGCACATGACGAGCGTCTCCGCCTCGTCGGCCCCTGCCGCTGCGAGCGCCTCACGGGTGAGTTTGAACTCGTCGGCCTCGCGGGTGGGCACGTCGATCACGTCCGCGCCCGCGAGCGTCGCGCCCGGGACGTAGGAGAGATAGCAGGGCTGTGCGATCGCGACGGTGTCGCCGGGGTCGTGGAAGGCCCGGAAGGCAAGATCCAGCGCCTCGCTGACCCCCGTCGTGACGAGCACCTCGTCGTCGGGGTCGTAGTCGAGGTCGTACTTCTCGGCGGCGTCGGCGGCGATGCGCCTGCGGAGGTCTCGCTTGCCGCGATTGGCCGTGTAGGAGGTCTGGCCCCGTTCGAGGGAGGCGATAGCGGCGTCGCGAGCGGCCCACGGTGGCGCGAAGTCGGGTTCGCCCACGCCCAGCGAGATGATGTCGTCGTACTCCTCGGCGAGTTCGAAGTAGCGGCGGATACCGCTGGGCGGGATGGTGCTGAGCCGGTCTGACTCCTCGAACGTCATGGCGAGACGGAGAGTCGGTCGTCGTCGTGGCCGTCGCCGAACTCGACGCCAGCCTCCTTGTAGGACTCCATCACGTAGTGGGTGACCGTCTGGGTGATCTCCGGGACGGGCGCGACCTTCTCGCTGATAAAGCGGGAGACCTCGCTCATCGAGTCGCCCTCGACCTCCATCGCGAAGTCGAAGTCGCCGCTCACGAGGCGGAGCGTACGGACCTCGGGGAACTTCGCGAGGCGCTGGGCGATGTCGTCGTAGCCCGTCTCGCGGTCGAGCGTGACGTTGAGTTCCACCTGCGCGCGGACCCGCTCGTCGTCGTCGGCCAGCGAGTCCCAGTCGACGACCGCCTGGTACCCCCGGACCACGCCCGCGGCCTCCAGTTCTTCGATGGTCGTTTCGACCTCGTCCTCGTCGAGGCCGGTCTGTCGCGCGAGGTCCTCGACGGAGTACCGCGCGTTCTCCCGAAGCAACGCCAGAATCTCCTCGCGACTGCTCATACCTACCACGCGGCCCAGCGCGGACAAAAGGGTTTCTCCATCGCGGGAGGGTGTCGCACGCCCTGTCGTCGGATAGCGCTACGGCGGCATGGAACGATTAAGGTGGGACCGGCCCCACGACAGCAACATGACAGACGAGGACGCGCCGAGCGGGTGGGCGCTCGTCGAGGAGTACGACGCCGCCCCGAAGGTGATCGCGACCCTGTTGACGCTGGACGCGGGCGGGGTGTACACCCGTGCGGAACTGGCCGAGGCCGCGGACGTGACGCTCAAGCAACTCTACCTCGACGGGACGCTCGGGGCGTTCGCAGAGCTGGGTGTGTTGGAACGCGTCGAAGGCGACGGGGAAGCGGAGGCCCGGTACCGCGTCGCGGCGGACCACGCGCTGCTGGAGGCGGCCGCGGCCTTCGACGAAGCCGTCCGGGAGAACCGGGAGTGACCGGGACGAGCGGCCGATCCGGAGGCCGTCGGCGCTTCCGTGACCGCAAGCACCTTGCCGGGAGCGGCCGTACCGGCGACCGTCATGGTCGCACTCGATTCCAAGGAGGACGCCCTCGAACGCGGCGAAGTCGCACCGGGCTTCGAACTGGAGGGGACGGACGGCGAGAGTCACGCCCTCGACGACTTCGCCGACCACGAAGCGGTGTTGCTCGTGTTCACCTGCAACCACTGCCCGTACGCGAAGGCGAAGTTCGACGAACTGAACTCGCTGGCCGACGAGTACGACGAGGTCGCAGTCGTCGGTATCAACCCCAACGACGCCGAGGAGTACCCCGAGGACTCTTTCGAGAAGATGGTCGAGTACGTCGAGGACGGGACGATCCAGTACGACGCCTACCTCCGCGACGAGAGCCAGGACGTGGCGACGGCCTACGGCGCGGCGTGTACGCCCGACCCGTTCCTGCTGGAAAACGAGGGCGACGACTTCCGCCTGGCCTATCACGGCCGTCTCGACGACGCGACCAACCCCGACGACGAACCCACCGAGCGCGAGATGAAATCGATCATCGACCGCCTGCTGGCTGGCGAGGAGATCGACGACGAGTTCAAGCCCGCCCGCGGCTGCTCGATCAAGTGGAACGACGAGTAGCGCGAGCGGGGAGACGAGTGTCCCTGCCGGTGGCCGACCGCTGTCGCCACGCGCGGTGACTCGAAGGGAAAGACGAGTCACGCACGGTGACTCAAAGAGCCGTTACATCCTACTGAAGGCACTTATCCGTCACGGAGAGACGTAGGTGTATGAGACGACGCACGCTACTGGCGAGCTCCGCGGGGCTGCTGGCCGGTCTCGCCGGGTGTATCGACGCCGATCCGGGCGGGACGACAGGCGGTGACGAGCAGTCGCCGGTCGACACCACGGGGGACGGCTCACCGACCGATGGCGACACGCCGACGCGCGACGGCACCGACACGGAGGGGGCGACCGACACCCCGACGGCCACCGAGACGGGCGGGGTGACGCCCGTGGCGGACGTGACCGTCGAGTCGCTGACCCTCCAGTACGGCTTCGTGGAACCGGACTCGCCGGACTCGATCTGGGTGGCCGAGACCGAGACGCCCTACGTCGTCGCCGCCGTGTCGGTCGACGGGCCCATCAACCCCGAGGACTTCGCGCTGGCCGTCGGCGACGAGCGCTACAGGGCGATCCGACAGGAACGACTCTTCCGGACCTCGTGGGGCGACGACGAGTGGTACGAACGGGACGGGAGCGGACTCCTGTTGTTCGAACTCCCGACCGATCCCGGCGACGGCGACGTTCGCCTGACGTGGCCGGGCGGGGAGCACGCACCCGACGCGTCCGAGGCCGTCCGCGCGCGCCTCGACCGCGGCCCGCCCGAGCTATCGGTCTCGATCGACGTCCCGGAGAGCTGGGGTCAGAGCCAGGCGCCACCGGTCGACATCGAGATCACCAACGAGGGGGACGTCCCCGCGCGGTTCCTCGGAGCGCTCAACCGCATCGGGCCGCTGGTCGCGTACGCGCCGCTCGCGCGACTCACCGAACTGGTTCCGGCCGGTGAGACGGTGACGATCACCTACGACGATAGCTGGAGCAGCGTGCCCAAAGAGCGCGTCGGCGACGACGAACCCGACGTGCGGTACTTCCTCCACTTCGCGGGCGGCGAGGCCTCGGCCGAGATCGTCCTCGAAGCGTCCGCGGCCGACACGACGACCCCGCCCGAGGGGGCCACGGACACGCCGATCGAGACGACGCGAGGGGGCGAGAGCGGAACGGCGACCGACGACCCCACGTCGACACCGCCGCCGACGACTGGACCGACGCCGACGCCGCCGCCGACCACGGGCCCGACGCCAACGGCGACCCAGACGAGCGAGGAGTGACGAGCCGCGAAAGAAAGAGCGGAGCGGCCGAGAGTGTCAGAAGTCCAGGTCGAGTGCGTCGACGGCGTAGCGGACCTCGAGTCGGCCCTCGTCGACGTACGTGCCGGTCATCTCGATCAGTTCCTCGCCGTCGGGGGAGGGCAACAGCGGGACCGTCCAGCCGACCATCATGTAGCCACACTGGATCTCGTCGTCGTACTGCAGTGGCGCTTCGATGGCCGTCCAGTCCTCGAAGTTCTCGAAGTCACGCGTCGCGAGCAACACGTCGCCGCTGTCGGGCGCGCGCTCGCGGTCGTCGTCGCGGACTGTCTTGGCCGAGACGATCAGCGTCCCGTCCTCGCCGCCCGCGGGCGTCCACGTGACGTAGGGGCCGTTACAGCCCTGGTACTCGCCGGTCGACACCGGCGACCCGAGGTCTTCGGGGTCGCCCCAGTCGCGGCCGTCCTCCGAGACCATGGCGAAGACGCCGCCCTCGTAGGTCGGACCGACGATCTCGTAGACCATCACGTACCGGCCGTCCGAGAGTTGCGTCACGACGGGCATGCCGGGGCGGTCCTCGCCGTTCTGGATCGCGGCGTCGAACACCTGCTCGTTCCAGGTCTGGCCGCCGTCCTCGGAGACGCGGTGGCCGACGAGCTGGTTGTAACCGTCGTCCTGGTGGCGCTCGTCGGCAAAGTAGATCACGAGGTTCCCGTCGGCGTCGAGCGCGAACTCCGGCTCCCAGACCGGGGTGCCGCCGACCTGCGGGCGGGCCTCCCCGCCCTCGGCGACGGTGCTGACGTACTCCCAGGTCTCGCCGTGGTCCTCGCTGGCATACACCTCGATCTGGCTCTCAGAGAGGTCGTCGGGAATGGAGTTGCCAGCCGCGAGAACCGTCCCGGCGTCCCACGGGCCGGTGTCCTCGGGCAGTTCGAAGAGGGTGGGCTGGTAGCGCATCCCCCAGTCGTTCTGGGTGTCGTGGATCTCGGAGAACTCCGACCACGTCTCGCCGCCGTCCGTCGAGCGGTAGACCGGATAGAACGGCTGGTCGGCGTGGTCGGCGTCGGTGCTCAGGTAGTGTTCGAACGCCGCGAGCAACACGTCGCCGTCGCTGTCGTCGTGCTCCAGACGCTCGACGCGGGGGTACATCGCGCCGGGTTCGGGCACGTCTTCGGGGGGACGGTAGAGGGTCTCACCGTTGGCGTAGTCGCTACCGGGCATCGCGGACACCTCCGCGGGCCGCGGTCGTCGCTACGGGTGTCGAACTGCGGTTCGTCCGCTCGCGGATCACCGTGAGCATGGACAACAGTTCGGGGCCTCCCCCATAGCTTCTAGGGATCGACGAGCCCGGGCACCGGGAGCGGGCGACGCGGGGTAGCGGAAGATCCCTCCGAGAGTCGGTCTCGCCGCCGTTGGTCGGCGGGAAACACCTAAGTGACTCGTTCCGAGACCCGAGATATGGGCACGACGAACTTCGACTTCGACGGCGAGACGGCCATCGTCACGGGCGGGACCTCCGGCATCGGGCGCGAGGTGGCCCGGCGGTTCGGCGAGGCCGGCGCGACGGTCCTGATCGCCGACATGCGCGAGCAACCGAAAGAGGACGACGCCGACCTGCCGACCCACGAACTCATCGAGGAGGCGGGCGGCCGAGCGGAGTTCGTCGAGACGGACGTCTCCGACCCCGACCAGGTCGGGGCCGTCGTCGAGGCCGCCCGCGACTTCGGCGGCGTCGACGTGATGGTCAACAACGCGGGCATCTACCGCCACGGCTCAGTGACGGGAACCGACGCCGACGCCTTCGACCAGGTCTACGCGATCAACGTCCGCGGCGTCTTCGCCGGGTGTCGGGCCGCCGCACGGGATATGCTCGACCGTGGCGAGACCGGTAGTATCGTCAACACCGCCTCGATCAGTTCCGAGTACGCCCAGGTCGGCCACTCGATGTACGACGCCTCGAAGGGCGCGGTGATGATGCTGACCCGCGTCGCGGCGGTCGAACTCGCCGCGTTCGACATCCGCGTCAACGCCGTCGCGCCGGGGATCATCCGTACCACGTTCGGCCAGGGTAACCCCGATCTCGAACGGGAGACCGACGGGTTCATCCTCGACGACGCGGACCTGCCGGACCTGCTCGACCGGGACGTGGACGTCGACATCCCGATGAACCGACCGGGCACGCCCGAGGACCTCGCGGGCTCCTATCTCTTTCTGGCCAGCGACGACGCCTCCTACGTCACCGGCCACCTGCTGTACGTCGACGGCGGTTACAGCGTGATCTGATCGCGGTTCGGTCCGCTCGCGGTCTCTCCGGCTGTCACAACTCCGTCTCCATCAGGACGCTCGGGATCGACGGGCCCTCCCCGCCGCCGATGTCGACGGTCCCGCGCTCGGAGAAGCCGAGCGCCCGGTAGAAGCCGACGGCGTTGCGCGAGGCGTACACCGACAGCGTCGCGACGTTCGCCTCGCGGGCCGCGGCTTTCAGTCGCTCGGCGAGTCTCCGGCCGATCCCTTCGCGGGCAGCGTCGGGGTGGACGAACGTCGCCGCGAGCACGCCGTCCGAGAGGTCGACGCCACCCCACCCGACGACCGCCGACTGACCGTCCGATCCACCCGACCGGCCGTCGGATCCGACCGCCTCGCTGCCCGATCCGGTCGTCTCGTCGCCCGCTTCTGTGGACGTGCCGCGTTCGGCGACGACGTACACGCGGTCGGGGTTGCGCATCTCGTCGGGCGTGAGCGTCCGCTCGCCGTCCGCGATCAGCGCCGCCAGTTGCCGGTCGGAGTAGGCCCTGGCCGCGCCGCCTTCGAGCGCCGCGCGGTGGATCCGCTCCATCGCGGGGGCGTCTTCGGGGACCGCCACGCGAAGCGACACCATACGTGGCTGTCGGCGGCCGCGACACCTAACCCTGCCGCAGACGCGTGAACCGTTCTCCCGGTTGCCCGTTCGCAGAGTCGTGGCAGGTCCGTCGGTACCCTCGCGGCCCGCCGACGGACGATTTCCTCTCGCTCCGTTCCCGATTCGCGAACGTCGTCCCCGACGAATCGGGAGAGATACCGAGCGGTACGTACCGGACTGTGAGAACCGTTGATCGGCTGATACTGTCGGCTATAACATATCGAAAGAATTCGCCACCCCGGGGTGGCGGATATCTTCACGAACCTATAGCCGACAGTATGAGGATCCGGAGACGAGTATAGATCTATTATAAACTCCTTTTTTACGTGCTCACCCGACTCAGGACGATGGTGGACGCGCAGCGATCGAAGTCAGACCGCGTATCGCGACGGAAATTCGTCGTCTCTGTCGGCGCCACCGGGGCGGCGGCGCTGGCCGGGTGTTCCGGCGACGGCGGGAGTGGAGACGGGAGCACCGGCGGTGGCGACGGTGGGAGCGGCGGCGACGGCGGCGCCGGGACGACGGTGGGCGACACCGGGTCCGGTAGCGGGAGCGTCTCGATGGAGTTCTGGCACATCTTCGGTGGCGAACTCGGGTCGACGCTGTCGGACATGGCAGAAGAGTACTCCCAGCAGACCGACGGCGTCACTATCAACGCCGTCAACAAGGGCGGCTACCGGCAGAACCTGAACCAGTCGCTGCAGGCCTCTCGCGCAGGCGACCCGCCGGGGATCGCCCAGATCTTCGAGATCGGGACCCGCCTCTGTCTCGACAGCGACGCGTTCACGCCGGTCCGCGAGATCCTCCCCGAAGAGGAGGTGAACTTCGACGACCTCCTGCCGTCGGTGCTGAACTACTACCGCATCGACGGGACGCTGAACTCGATGCCGTTCAACTCCTCGAACACGATCATGCTGTACAACAAGACGGCCTTCGAGGAGGCCGGTCTCGATCCGGAGGCGCCGCCCCGGAGCCTCTCGGGGGTCCGCGACGCCGCCGAGACCATCGTCGACCAGACCGACATGGAGGCGGGCATCACGTGGCCCAATCACTCCTGGATGCAGATCGAACAGCAGTTCGCCAAACAGGATCAGATCCTCGTGGACAACGAAAATGGCCGTGCTGGTCGTCCGAGCGAGACCCACTACAACAGCGAGGCCGGACGCAACGTCTACACGTGGTGGCGGGACATGGCCCAGAACGACCTCTACCTGAACCCCGGCATCGAGGCCTGGTCCGAGGCCCGGCAGGCGTTCCTGACCGGTCGGGTCCCGATGCTCTGGGACTCGACGTCGAACATGGTGTCGATGCAGTCCGGCGCCGAGGAGAACGGCTTCGAACTCGGGTCGGCATACCTCCCCACGCCGAACGGAGACAACACTGGCGTCGTCATCGGCGGCGGGTCGCTGTGGGTCCCCGACGCCCTCTCGGACGCCAAGAAGGAGGCCGCGGGCGGCTTCCTCGCGTGGCTCACCAAGCCCGACCAGCAGGCCCGCTGGCACCGCAACAGCGGCTACTTCCCAGTCAGCCAGGGCGCCATCGACCAGCTCGAGAGCGACGGCTGGTTCGACGACAACCCCAACTTCGGCACCGCGTTCGACCAGCTCCAGGACACCGAGGACACGCCCGCGACACGCGGCGCCGTCATGGGCGTGTTCCCTCGTGCCAGGACGGTCACCTCCGAGACGTCCGTCAGCATCATCAACGGCGATATGAGCGTCGAGGAGGGGCTCTCGCAGATGGACACGCAGGTCCAGGAGGCTCTGGAAGGGTACTCGGGCGACTACAGCGGCGAGGAGTAACGCGCGGGCTTCCATCCCATGCCGGAACAGATCAAACCGTTCGACTCGCGGCGCCAGGCCGCGCTGCTGTTGCTCCCGACGTTCACAGTGCTCGTTGCCTTCCTGTACTACCCGGCGCTGGAGACGTTCCGGCTGAGCTTCTACGAGACGCTGTTTCTGGGGCAGCAGCGAGCGTGGACGGGTATCGGAAACTTCGTCGATCTCGCCACCTCCGAGACTTACCGGAACAGCTTCGTCGTCTCGGTCGGGTTCGCGGCCGTCGTCGTCGCGGGGACGCTCGCGCTGTCGGTCCTCGTCGGCTACATGCTGTTCGCGGTCGACGTCGGGTCGTCGTCGTACCTGGTCGCGGCCATCTGGCCGTACGCGCTCCCGCCCGCGGTGGCGGCGATCCTGCTGAACTTCCTGTTGCACCCGAATCTCGGCATCTTCACCCACTACCTCGAACTGCTGACGCCGTGGACCCTCGACTGGTTCAACGACGGCCCGCAGGCCTTCGCGGTGCTGGCCGTCGTCGCCGTCTGGAAGCAACTGGGCTACAACATCATCTTCGTCGTCGCGGCGCTGAACAACATCCCCGAGACGCTGACCGAGAGCGCGCGCCTCGACGGCGTCGGCCGCCTGCGGATGCTCGCGAAGGTGTACGTCCCGCTGATCTCGCCGACGCTGCTCTTCCTGGTCGTGATGAACACCATCTACTCGTTTTTCTCGACGTTCCCGCTGGTGGACCTGATGACCAGCGGCGGCCCCGCCGAGGCGACGAACCTGCTGATCTTCAAACTGTATCGAGACGCCTTCGAGTTCAGCAACCTCGGGCTGGCATCCGCGGAGTCCGTGATCCTGTTCGTGCTCGTGGCGGTGCTGATGTACGTCCAGATCCGCGTCACCGAGGGCTACGCACAGTACGGAGCGTGATACGATGGCAACACCAACTGAGCAGGCGACTACGGACGCACCGGTGACGATCAGCGACCGACTGCCCGCGAACCTCGGGCTTCACGTCTGCATCGTCGCCTCGATTCTCCTGATGGCGCTGCCGCTGTTGCTGGCGGCGATCATGAGCACCCAGACCACCTCGGAGGTGTACGAGGTGACCAACGTCGGCATCGGGAGCCAGAGGCTGGAGAACTACCGCCTCGCGCTCACCGAGTTCAACTTCGGGACGTACCTGCTGAACTCGCTGCTGATGAGCGTTGTCATCGTCGTCGGCAAGATCGGCCTCTCGCTGCTGGCGGCGCTGGCGCTGGTCTACTACGAGCTGCCCTACGAGCGGGCGATATTCATGTTCATCCTGCTGACGCTGCTGTTGCCGGTCCCGGTCCGCATCGTCCCGCTCTTCCAGTTGATGGCGGACCTGGGCTGGACGAACACGCTGCTGGCTCTGACGGGGCCGTACATCGCCAGCGCGACGGCGGTGTTCCTCTTTCGCCAGCGGTTCATGTCGATCCCGTCGTCGCTGGTCGAGACCGCCCGGATGGACGGTGTCGGACCGCTCGCGTTCCTGTTCAAGGTGCTGATCCCGATGTCGAAGGGGATGATCGCCGGCGTCTCGGTGATCACGTTCATCTACTCGTGGAACCAGTTCCTGTGGCCGCTGGTGGCGGTGACCGACAAGAGCAGCCAGGTGGTCCAGGTCGGCATCCGATACCTGCAGGGGTCCGCCCAGGCGGGCCTGACCCGGTGGGGGCTCATCATGGCCGGGGCCGTCATCGCGCTGCTGCCACCACTGGTCGTCCTCGTCGCGCTCCACCGGCCGCTACTCCAGACCTTCGCGATCCAACAGAAGTGAAACACATGGCACGCATACGACTCGACGACATCGAGAAGCAGTACGACGACGTGACCGCGGTGAAGGGGATCGATCTCGACGTCCGCGACGAGGAGTTCCTCGTCCTCGTGGGGCCCTCGGGGTGTGGCAAGTCGACGACCCTGCGGATGATCGCGGGGCTCGAAGACATTACGGCGGGGACGCTGGAAATCGGCGAATCTGTCGTCAACGACGTCCCGCCCGAGGACCGCGACATCGCGATGATGTTCCAGAACTACGCGCTGTACCCCCACATGACCGCCGCCGAGAACATGCGCTTCGGGATGAAGTCGGTCACCGACTTCTCGGACGCGGAGATCGACCGCCGGATCGAGGAGGCCGCCGAGACGCTGGACATCGCGGACCTCCTCGACCGCAAGCCAGCGGCGCTGTCGGGCGGGGAGCGCCAGCGCGTCGCCATCGGGCGGGCCATCGTCCGCGAACCGGAGGTGTTCCTGCTCGACGAACCACTGTCGAACCTGGACGCCAAACTCCGGGTGCAGATGCGCGCGGAACTGCTGCGCCTCCACCGGGAGCTGGACGCGTCGACGGTCTACGTCACCCACGACCAGACCGAGGCGATGACGCTCGGCGACCGGGTCGCGGTCCTGAACGACGGCGAACTCCAGCAGGTCGCGTCGCCGCAAGAACTGTACGATTACCCCGCAAACCGGTTCGTCGCGGAGTTCATCGGCGAACCCGCGATGAACGTCGTCCCCGTCGACGTGCGCGCGGACGGCGACGGCGTCGTCGCCGATCACGAGGGGTTTACCGTATCGCTCCCCGACCGGGACGGGACCGACGCGGCGGTCGGCGCCGACGCGTCGCTCGGCGTCCGCCCCGAGGACGTCTCGCTGGCCGCGAACCTCCCCGACGGGGCCGAGACGTTCGCCGTCGAAGCGACGGTCAGAGAGCCTCTCGGGGAGTTGCTCCTGTTGCACTGTCGGGTCGGGGGCGACGAACTCAGGATCAAGGTCGAGCCCCGCAGCGACGTCGGGGTCGGCGACGAGGTGGAGGTCGGATTCGACCCCGACCGACTCCACCTCTTCGACGGGGAAACCGGCGAGGCCGTCTACCACTCCGCGTCGGAGCGTGTCGAGGCCTCGGAGGCGGTCCCGGCGGAATGACCATGTGGCTGCGCCGCGCGTCTCCCGCTAGAATGCTCGGCCGACGCGCCACCGTACTACCCGTTCCCTGCCGGGTGGGGACCAGCACGACCGATCCCCGACAGACTGGGGCCGGTATGTTCGTCGGCGGCCGTCGCGACCTGCTCCGGGCAAGCGCGGGCGGCGCGGCGGCCCTCCTCTCGGGGTGTGTCGGCGGCGCCGCGGAAGGCGGCGACGCTACGGGCGAGGACGCGGACGCGCCCACCGACGACCGGGACGTCCGGGTGATCGGCCACCGCGGCTGTGCCGACCAGTACCCCGAGAACACGGTGTTCGCCGTCGGGCAGGCCGCACCGCACGTCGACGCCGTCGAGATCGACGTCCAACGGTGCGGGTCGGGCGAACTCGTCGTGTTCCACGACGACGGGCTGAGCGGGCTGACCGACGCCGAGGGGTCGGTCTCGACGACCGACTGGGAGACGCTTCGGGACCTGACCGTCGCGGGGTCGGATGAACCGATCCCGCGACTCTCGGACCTGCTGGCGGCCGTCCCGGCGGACACGGCGGTCAACGTCGAACTGAAACACGAGGGGATGGCCGCCGACGTCCTGGTCGCGGTCGAAGCCGTCGACAACGACGTGCTCGTCTCGTCGTTCGTCCCCGGTGCGCTCAGGGAGGTCCGCGACCGCGACGGGACGGTCCCGCTGGCGTTCATCATCGCCGACAGCCCGGAGATCGGTCGGTCGATAGCCCTCGACCTGGACTGTGCGGCGATCCACCCGGCGACCGATCTCGTCCTCGGGACCGAGTTCGTCGAACGGGCCCACGATGACGGCCTCGACGTCAACGCCTGGACGGTCGAGGACGCGGAGACGGCGCGGACCCTCGTCGACGCGGGCGTCGACGGGCTCATCGCCGATCGGTGGGACCTCCTGTAGCCGCGGGAGCGAGACGCAACAGCAAAGTGCGGACCCGCGGAGATAGCGGGTATGAAAGCGACCGCGAGGGCCCACCCGATCCAGGGGCTGGTCAAGTACCACGGGATGCGCGACGACCAGTTGCGCCTCCCCTACCACGACAGCATCAGCGTCTGCACCGCGCCGAGCGACACCACGACCACCGTCGAGTTCGATCCCGACCTCGACGCCGATAGCTACCGGATCGACGGCGACCCGGTCGAGGGACGGGGCGCCGAGCGCATCGAAGGCGTCGTCGATCACGTCCGCGAGCGCGCGGGCGTCGACCATCGCGTGCGCTTCGAGTCGGAGAACTCCTTCCCGACGAACATCGGCTTCGGCTCCTCGGCCTCGGGCTTTGCCGCGGCGGCGACGGCCCTGGCGGAGGCCGCCGGACTCGACCTCTCGCACCCCGAAATCTCGACCATCGCGCGCCGCGGATCCGCGTCGGCGGCCCGCGCGGTCACGGGCGCGTACTCGCACCTCCGGGCGGGCGCGAACGACCACGACTGCCGCTCGGAGCGTATCGACGTGGCCGACGAACTGGAGGAGGACGTCCGCATCGTCGCCGGGATGGTCCCCTCCTACAAGGAGACCGAGGCCGCCCACGAGGAGGCCGCTCAGAGCCACATGTTCAACGACCGCCTCGCGCACATCCACGAGCAGATTCAAAACGAGCGCAAGGCACTGCGCGACGGCGACTTCGCGGGGGTGTTCGAACTCGCCGAGCACGACTCGCTGTCGCTGGCGGCGACGACGATGACCGGCCCCGCCGGATGGGTGTACTGGCAGCCCCGCACCATCGAGATCTTCAACGCCGTCCGCGAACTCCGCGAGGAGGGCGTCCCCGTCTATTTCTCGGTCGACACCGGCGCGAGCGTCTACGTCAACACCACCGCGGAGTACGTCGACCGCGTCGAGGAGACCGTCGCGGAGTGTGGCGTCGACACCCGTGTCTGGGAGGTCGGCGGCCCCGCGCGAGTTCTGGACGAGAGCGAGGCGCTGTTTTAGATCGGCCGCGATCGGGCGATAGGAGCGCAGTCGGACGATGGGAGCGCGGCCGGACGGCGGAACAGGCCGGTCATTCGGCGTCCGTCTCGCCGGGGTGAACCGACAACACGGGCATCTCGGCCCGTCTGATCGTTCGCTCGGTGGTGCTCCCGAGGACGACACGCTCGACGCCGGTCCGGCCGTGGGTCCCCATCGCCACGAAACTGGCGTCGGCCTCCCGCGCGTATTCGAGGAGCGTCGCCCCGGGGAACCCCTCGCGGACCTCGGTGACGGCGTCGAGTCCCGCCTCGCGTGCGCGCTCGGCGATCCGCTCGGTCGCTTCCTCGCCCCTCTCGACGAACTGCTCGTAGAGGGCGGTCGGCGGACCGGATCCCGAACGCGACGCGAGAGCGCCGAGGTCGACGACGTTGAGCGCGTGGACCGTCGCGTCGGTGGCCGCGGCCACCGCGACGCCGTGGTCGACGGCCGTCCCGGCCGCCCGCGAACCGTCCGTCGGGATCAGCACGCGCTCGTAGTCGGTCACCGGATCGGCGTCGGTGACGTTGGCGGTCAGGACCGGGACCGTGGCCCGGCGGACGACCGATTCGGTGACGCTGCCCGCGACCAGGCGGGAGAGTCCGGTCCGCCCGCGCGTCCCCATCGCGATCAGGTCCGCGCCGTGGTCGTCCGCGTACTCCAGGATCGACGCCGCGGGGCGGCCCCTGACGACCGCCGTCTCGACGTCCCGATCACCAGCCAGCGACGCGACCGCTTCGACGGCCGACTCGGCGTCGGCCTCGAGTCTGTCGACGAACTCCGGCGAGACGCCGCCAGCGTTGAACGGACCCGCGGCGCTCGCGACGTCGACGGCGCCGAGGACGTGGACGTCCGCGTCGAACGCTTCGGCCAGCGCCAGCGCGTGTCGCGCCGCACACCGGGCGTAATCGCTTCCGTCGGTCGGCACCAGAATCCGATCGTACATACGGTCGCGTACACATATCGAGTATTTAACACCGGTGACGATTCCCGGACGCTCGGGACAGCACCGACACACAGCAGACGGCGGCGAGGTCGGCGCGGACGTCGGGACTGTCTGCCGGGCGCCAGTGTCCTTTTGACGACAGCGTCCCAGGATCCGACAATGCGCGTCGCTGTCTTCGGTGCTGGCTACGCCGGTCTCACGCTCGCCCGCCGACTGGAAGACTCCCTGCCCGAGTCGGTCGAGATACTGGTCGTCGACGAGGACGGCGAGCACGTCCTGCAACACGAGATCCACCGGGTGATCCGGCGCCCCGCACTGGCCGAGGAGATCCGCCTCGACCTCGGCGCGGTGCTCGACCGCGCGACCGTCCGACAGGCGACGGTCACGGACGTCGACGCGGACGCGGGCCGGGCGACGGTCTCGGCGGACGGCGGCGAGGAGACACTGACCTACGATTTCGGCGCGGTCTGTCTGGGCGCGCGGACGGCCTTCTACGACCTCCCGGGCGTTCGCGACCACGCCACGCCGCTGAAACGGCTCTCGCACGCCCGCGAGATACGCGAGCGGTTCCTGTCGGTGACCGGCGCGAACGGTGACGGGACGGCGGGCGAAGGCGGGGGCGGGGACGGCGACGCTGGCCGCGTCGTCGTCGGCGGCGCCGGTCTCTCGGGCGTGCAGGTCGCGGGCGAACTGGCCGCACTCGCCCGCGAGGAGGACGCCGAAGGCGTGGAGATACTGCTACTGGAACAGCGAGCGGCCGTCGCGCCGCTCTTTCCGGAGAACTTCCAGCGGGCGGTCCGCTCCCAACTGGAAGACCGCGGCGTCACCGTCCGGACGGGGGCGACCGTCGCGAGCGCAGACGGATCGGGGATCGACCTCGCGGACGGGAGTCGGGTCGACGCGGACCAACTGATCTGGACCGGCGGGATCCGCGGGCCGGACGCGCTGGGCGGCGAGCGCCCGCAGGTCCGCAACACGCTCCGGACGGGCGATAGGACGTTCGTCGTCGGCGACACCGGGCGGGTCGTCGACACCGACGGGGAGGCCGCCCCGGCGAGCGCGCAGTCGGCCGTCCGACAGGCCCGTGTTGCCGCGTCGAACCTCCGGAAACTCGTCGAGCACGAACGCGACGGCGGCACGGGGTTCGAACCGCGACTGGAGGGGTACACCTTCGACTCGCCGGGGTGGCTGGTCAGTATCGGCGACGGCGCCGTCGCACAGGTCGGCCCGACAGTGCTGACCGGCCGGGCCGCGAAGGCGCTCAAGACCTCCGTCGGCGCGGGGTACCTCACGTCGGTCGGCGCCGTCGAGAACGCGGTCGACCTCGTGCGCGAGGAGATGGGGTGGCCGGAAGGCGAGGGTGAGAGCGGAGACGTCCCGAAGGACGACTCCAGCGGGTGAGGCGAAACAGACCGCCGGTCCGGCCACAGACTTTTTATTGTGGTTCCCGTCTGTCTGCCGAACTCGCCAATGCGCGACGAGGACGCCACCGACACCGAGAGCGGCGAACAGGACGGGGGTCCCGGCAAGGCAGCCCTCTCACGGCGCGCGTCGCTGGCCCTGCTGGGGTCGGTGAGCGGCCTGGGCCTGCTCGCTGGCTGTAACGACCGGACCGGAGGGGAAGAGAGCGCGACGGATCAGGAGACGGCGCGGCGCGGCACCGCTGGAACGGGTCGCGGGACGACCGACCGAGTGACGGGTGCCGGAGACCGGGGTGCGCGGACCTGGGACGGAGACGTGGACGCGGCCGGGCACGACCTGCGCGACCTCGGCTCGCTCGGCCTCGCCGGGACAGACGGACAGGTCAGTGACCTCGCCGGGGAGGGTCTCGCTGTCGACGACGGGACGCTCTCGACGGACCCGAGCGTGGACGCGATACGCCCGGAGAGTCACCACCTGGTCAACGAGTACCCGGGAGACACGCTCGACCAGAAACTGACCGCGGCTATCGACCGGGCCGCCGAGACGGCAGTCAAGTCGGGTCACCGCTTCGTCGTCGCACCTCCAGATCCCGACGACCCGGCGGCCGACGACGGTCCCGCCTGGCGCCTCGAGAACCCGGTCGTGATCGACCGGAACCGCGGCGGGTACCACTTCGACTTCGGACGGACCCGCGTCCACGCGACCGACGAGATGGAGTCGATGTTCGTCGTCGGTCCGGACGAGAAGACCGAGGGTATCGCCATCGAGGGCGGGACGTTCGGCGCGATGGGGAACCTCCGGCGGTCGTTCGTCGACGTTCAGGGCATCGGCCACATGTGGATCGACCGGGTGTACCTCGCTGGCGGCGTCGACTACGGGCGCAATTCCGTCCCGGCGGGGATCCGCCTGGCCGACGGCCACGGGACGAGCGAACTGACGATCACCGACACCGAGGTGACAGGCTGTACCGACGGCTTCCTGGCCACCCAGACCGCAGATGTCCCCTACGGCGCGGCGTTCGATCTGGATATCTACAACTTCCGGGCGGGCGGGGGCGAGACGAGCGTCCGGATCGACGGCGGCGTCGGCGTCAACCTCCACTCGATCCAGGCCGGGGGTCACCCCGTCCAGTCGGTCAGCGACAGCATCGTCCGGTTCGAGAACGGCCGGAACGCGGTCCGGAAGGCCGACGTCTCGTTCGTCAGAGAACGACACAACGCGATGGACTTTCACAGCGGTGTCCGCACCGTCGACGTCACCAGCGGGTCCGGCCCCAGGCACGAGGGTGTCGCGATCCGAAACGTCGACGTCCACCACGCCGAGTACGGCACCGACCTGAACCACGTCGTCGGTTTCGACCAGCAGCACGTCCGGCCGCCGCCCGCGCCGGTCGGTCCGGAGAGCTCGGGCACGTCTCGATGGTACGACCGATCGCAGGTCTTCGACAGCACACGCGGCCACGAGTTCCGCGTCGACGGGGACGCGGCGGTCACTGTCGCCGCGGGCGGCCTCAGACACACGGGCGACGGGAGCGGGCCGATCCTGACGACCCCGGACGGGAACGAACGGTACCGCCTCCGCCTCGACGACGACGGAGCCATCGTGACCGAGGCAGTCGGCCCCGTGACTGCCGCTGGCGTCGGACCCCCTGCAGACGCGGACGTGACCGTGGTCGACGACTTCGAAGACGGCGATCTCGCCGCGTACACCGGTTCGACAGAGGCCTACGAGGTGACCGCCGGGGCACCGGTCGGCGAGGGGGACTACAGCCTCAAATCCCTCGGGACCGGTGCCGGACCGATCGTGTCCACCGGAGGGCTGGCGCCGTACCCGTCGGCGGGGGACACCATCGCGGCGAAAGTCGCTCAGACGGAAGCGCACCCGTTCGTCGGCGTCGCCTGGGGCGTACAGGACGTGGATAACTTCTACTGGGCGCGCGTCGACACGACCGAGGACCGCCTCGGCCTCTGGAAGATGAGGGCAGGGGAACCGACACCCCTCGCCCGGACGCCGTACCGACTCGACGACACCGGGACCGTCCACGAGTTCGTCGTCAGGTGGGGCATCGACGGCGAGACGACCGTCGAGTTCTACTCGGTCGCGAACGGTCTCGAAGCGTCGGCTTCGGCGACCGATACGGCGTTCGACAGGGGCGGGATCGGCCTCCGGCAGGGCGGTATGCTCGACTACGTCCGGTTCTGGTAAGTCGCGACCGCACCCCGCGAGAACGGACGTACTCGGCTGTCTGTCCGGGGCGTCAGCCGCTGGCTTCCTCGATGGCGACGTCGGGTTCGGTCCAGATGACGAACTCGTCGTCCCGGTCGACGACGCCGTTGATGTGGTCGTCCTCGGTCGGTGATTCGTTGACCTCGTCTTCAGTGATCGGCGCCACCTTGCGAACGTCGTCGACGATCCAGCCGATCGCCCCCTGTTCCTCGAACTCGTCGGGGTCGAAGACGACGATCAGGTCCTTGCTCCCCTCGGAGTCGATATCCAGGGGGACCTTCGGATCGAGGATCGTCGTGATCTGCCCGCGCAGGTCGACCACGCCCTCGACGAACGTCGGAGTGTTCGGGACCCGCGTCACCGTCTCGCGTTTGACGATCTCCTCGACGTACTCGATATCGAGACAGTAGCGCTCCTCGCCGAGCGTGAACTCGAGGACGCGCGTCTCCTCGCTCGTCTGGGCCTCCGCCTCGGCACCGACGCCCGCGGGCGCCGCGGCCGCGTCCGCATCGGTGTTGGCGTCGCCCGCGTCCGGGTCGATGTCAGCGGTTTCGAGGCCCGCCTGTTCGGCCATCTCCGCGACGTCGACGTCCACGTCGCCGACCTCCGCGCCGGGGACGTGCATCCCGCCGTCGGCCTCGTCGTCTGTGCCGGTCTCGTCTGTCGACTCGTCGTCACCGACGGTGTCGCTCCCGTCGGTCGACTCGTCTTCGCCGACGGTGTCATCCCCGGCCGCGGGGTCGTCCGTCTCGTCGACTGTCGCGCTGGAGTCGGCGCTGGCCGAGTCCGTCGACCCGGTCTCGGACTCGGCGGCGTCCTCGGGGCCGTCACTCGGCCCGGCGTCGGCGCTCTCGTCCGGTGCTGTACCTTCGTTCTGTCGGCCGCCCTCGCGCATCTCGCGGATGCGTCGTGCGCGGTCCATGCGTTCGTCGTCGGTCATACTGTCACCTCGGTAAATCCGAACTGCCGGTCGAGTTCCGCACCGATCTCCAGGAAGACCTCGGCCATGTCCACCGTCTCGTCGGCGGCGAAAATGGAGTGGCCCGCCGAGAAGGCCCGCTGGAGCGCCACCCGCTTGCGGACCTCCCAGACCGGTTCGTCGTCGAACACCGCGCGGAACCACTCTAACATGGTTCGGTCCTCGGCGGTGTTCTCGACGCGGTTTGCGACCACGCCGACCGTGTCGACGGTGATGTCGGCCTGCCCCTCCAGCGCGGAGAGCTGGTCGATCAGGAGTTCGATCGCCCGCTCGGAGGTGGCCTCGGCCAGCGCCGGGACGAGGACGTTCCGCGTCGCGTACACTCCGGCGTCGGTCAGCTTCCCGTAGAAGGGCGGCGAGTCGACGATGACGTAGTCGTAGTCGTGCTCCAGCGTCGCCAGCGCCTGATCGAGCGCGTCCAGCGCGTGCGGCCCGGAGACGGTCTCCGGCCGCGCGTTGATCGCGAACTCGGCGAGCGCGTCGGGGTCGATCCCCACGTCCGCGCTGCTCGCCCGGGCGATCAGGTCCGCCATCGTCAGTTCGTTCTCGGCCTGGAGCATGTCGATGTTGCTCGGGACCACGTCCATCTCCGCGTGCTCGACGACGAGGTCGTTGATCACGTCGCGCCGACGCCCGTCAGTGAGCGCGTCGAACAGCGTCGGCGGCGCCGCGTCGTACGCGTCGAGCAGACCGAGCCCCTCGGTCGCGTTGCCTTGCGGGTCCAGGTCGACGAACAGCACGTCCCGCCCGCGCTCGTTGAGCGCCCCCGCGACGTTGATCGCGATCGTCGTCTTCCCAGTCCCGCCCTTCGCGTTCGTCACGCACAGTCTGGCCGGTCCGGACGTATCCCGTCTCGTCGCCACAGTACCGATCTGTCACGCGCGACTGCTTATAAAAATACGCTCCGGGCTATCAGATGCTGAAATCGGTCGCCCGCTCGCGGTCTCCGCGGCGACGATACCGACGCCGTACTGCGACTGCCGAGATCGGCGGAAACCCCGTCTGACGGGCGTCAGACCGTGTGCAAGATTTAACTCGCTGTAACGCGAACCGGGATATCAGGAATGACTATCAACCCCCGGGACTACGACCTCAGCGAATTACGCGAGATGGCGCGCAAGCGCGACGACGTCGACGTCCCCGAGGACGGCGACGACCCGCGTCCGGATCCGACCGACGAGATGGAGTGGGGTCCGACGGAGGGGAGCGCGAGTGCAGCGGGCCCCGAACTGTCGGCTGGCGACTCCCTCCGGGCGGGGATGTACCGCGAACTCCTCCCCCTGCTCGGAAGTAGCGACGACCTGGAGAAACCGTACCTGCGGCGGATCCCCGACAGCTACGCCGCCGAGTTCGTCGTCTTCGAGTGGCTGGAGTTCCTCCTCATGCACGCTGGCTACAAGGGTGCGACCGACGCCATCCACTACTACGAGTCCATCGACTGGCTCACCGAGGACGCGGCGTCGACGCTCGACGACTATCTCCTGGGTATCGACGAAGGACCCTCCGAGGACTCCAGCAGCCTCGACGTCGACGACCACATGTTGAGTCTCGTCTACATCGCGAAGCTCGTCGGTATGCAGTAACCTGGCGGGCGCGCCCTCGTCCCGGGGTACCCGAGCGGGGACCCCTCACACTTTCTGTCCGACTTCCTCGTCGAGGTGGCTGCCGACGAGTTGGAGCAGGACGGCCGCGAACCCCGTCCCGGCACTCCAGATAGCCGTCTCGTCGTGTTCGCCCGGCAGTTCGGCGCTAGCGGGAACACTGAGCAACACCGTGTCGCCGTCGACCGCGAGCAGTCGACCGCCCATCTCGCCGCCTTCGTGTTCCGGGAACCGGCCGACCGAGAGATCGGGGACCTCCGAGAGCGCCTCGATAGCGGCGTCGTCGGCGCTGAACACCCACGTCTCGACCGAACCGGCGCGTTCGGCGAGGGTCTCGACCACGTCGTCGTCGAGCAACTCGGCCGAGGTCAGGTACAGCACCCGCGTCTCGGCACCGGCGATCAGTTGCTGGACGCGCTGAGAGACGTTCTCGCGGCCGCGGATCGTCCAGACGCCCTCCTGCTGTTCGCCCTCGTCGCTCCCGCGGGACCCCCGGGTGCGTTCGAGATACGAGAAGGCCCGCTCGACGTCGCGCTCGAAGCGCTCCCGGAGGACCGACCGGGCCTCCGAGAGAGCGACCGCGCGGTACTGCATCGGGTTGGACTGCTGGACGTCGATCAGCCCGCGCTCTTCGAGGCGCTCGGCCGCGCCGTACACCTGCGACCGCGGGACGTCCGTGATCCGATCGACGTCGCTGGCGGTGCCGGTCCGCAGTTGCTGGAGCGCGATGAACACCTGCGCCTCGTACTGCGAGAGGCCCAGGCTGTCCAGCGCGTCGACGGCCGCCCCGCGGTCGTCAGTCGTCATCGGCCGTCCGGTCGGCCGTCGCTCGCTCGTCGAGCCACGCGTGGTAGACCCGCTCGAACTGTTCGGGCGTGATCGCGCCCGAGTCGAGGTGTGCGCTCGCGTCCCGGAGGTCCGCGACGTCGACCGGCCCGTCCGAGAGGAGGCGTTCGACGACGTCCGTGGCGACCGTCACCGAGTCCATCCCGTCGACGTCGACGGCGTAGTCCGGGACGAGCACCTCGCCGTCGACCGCGAGTGTCTGCCCGTCGGCGGCATCGTCGGGAACAGCGACGGCGTAGGTGAGCGTCGCCTCGACGGCGTCGGTTGCCTCCCAGAGCGCGTAGACGCGGTCGCCGGTCGCCACGCACTCGACGGGCGACGGATCGACCGAAACCACCTCGACGGCCGTGCCCGGGACGGCCTCCCGGAGCACCGTCCGGTCGGTGACTGGCGACAGCGCCGCCGTCACCGTCACCGTGCCGCCGGGCTGGACGTACTCGGGCGTGACAGTCCGGGTCGCGGTCGGGACCGTCCCGTCCTCGGCGGGAGCGGTCTCGCCCGTATCGCTGGCGGCCGCGGGCGTCGGGTCCGCCCCGGAGTCCGCCTGCGTGGACGCGTCGGCCGCCACACCGGTGCCGTTCCCGGCGACCGTCGCGGGCCGAGCGTCGTCGGCGCCAGCCTCGACAGCGTCGCGCCCCGAGACGGTCGCGGACGGCGGTCCGCGCTCGGCGTCGGCCGTGGCCGCCTCCGCGTCGGTCGGTCCCTCCGCCTCGTCGTCGGCGAGGGCGTCGGCGGGCCCGACGTAGCGCGTCCACAGGATCAGGAGACTCGGGAGGACGAACACGCTCGCGAGGAACGCGTAGACGATCGTCAGCCCGGTGATGAAGCCGAACTGCTGGAGCGGCGGCAGGATGGCGAACACGAGGACGCCGAAACCGCCGACAGTGGTGGCCGCGCTCCCCAGCAGCGCACCGCCGGTCCCGGTGACGGCGGTGTGCATCGCGCCCCAGGCCGAGGACTGCCGATCGAGTTCGAGGCTGTAGCGCTCGCTGATGTGGATGCTGTAGGCCACCCCCAGCCCGATCGTGAGGCTGGTGATCATCCCCGTCAGGACGTTGAACGGGATGTCCAGCGCGTACATGGTCCCGAGGATCCACGAGACGTTGAACGCCACCGGCAGCAGCGTCACCAGCCCCAGCGTCGCGCTCCCCTCGACCAGCCGGTAGACCACCATCAGGAAGACGAAGGAGGCCCCGAGCGTGATGATGAGGCTCTCGACGACCGTCTGTAGCAGGTCGTCCTGGACGATCTTGTTGACGATGGGCGACCCGGTGGCGGTGACGGTCACGTCCCCGCCCGAGACGGCCGACTCGACGGCGTCCATCTGGTTGGTCACGGCCCCGCCGGAGGCCCCGCCCCTGATCGAGACGGTGAGCCGCAGCGCCTGGTAGCCGTCGTCGGTGCGGTAGACGACCTGTGCGGCCCGGTCGGGTGCAGTCTCGAACAGCGAGTCGTAGACGGCTGTGACGTTGCGGTCGGGGATCCCGTCGCCGTCGGTGTCTGCGGCCGTGTAGGTCGCGTTGAACGTCTCGTTAGTCGCCGCGACCGACTCCATGACGGTCAGCGGGCTCCTGATGTCGGGTTCGTCGTTCGACAGCGTGACGACGACGCCCTTGTCGGTCACTTCGGACCTGGTCCGGTCGATCCGGTCGAGGGCGTCGCCCGTCGCTACGTCACCCTCGTAGAGGAACTCGGCCGTGGAGTCCTCGCGGAGGAAGTTGTCGTTGACGTACTGGAAGGTCTCGCGCACCCTGTACTCGCCGGGCCGCATGTTCTCGGGGAGCGAGTCCATCCACTCGGGCGGTTCCTCGGCGATGAAGTCCTCGTTCTCGAAGGTCGTGTCGACCTCGGTCGCTCCGTACGCCCCCGCGGCGCTGATCAGGAGCGTCACGACCACGACGGCCCACGGCGCGCGCCGGGCGAGGGTCGTACCGACGTCTAAGACGCGACTGAACGCGCCACCGCCGGTTCCGAAGGCCCGCTTGCGGCGGTCGATGCCGTACCCTTCGAGCAGGTCGTCGATCTCGATTTTGATCGCGGGCATCAGCGCGCCGAAGATCACCAGCGCGGCGACGATCCCGACGGCGCTGACGACGCCGAACTCCTGGATCGGGCCGACCGGGCTGATCAGGTTCGAGAGGAAGCCGATAACCGTCGTCGCGGTCACGAGCACCAGCGCCGTGGCGACACCGGCCAGCGCCGTCCGCATCGACCCGCGGACGCCCGTATCCGTGCCACCGCCACCGTCCTCGTCCGCGCGCTCCTCGCGGTGACGCATGAACACGTGTATCGCGTAGTCGATAGACAGCCCGATCAACAGGACCGGGACGGCGACGAATATCTGGTTGAACGAGATTCCCGTCCACCCCATATATCCGAACGTTATCAGCAAGACGAAGCCGATACCGACGACGCCCAGGAGGATGTCGACGATATCGCGATAGGCGATGGTCAACACGAGCAGGACGAACACGAGCGCGAGGGGACCGACGACCGCGAGACTGTCCTGCATCGAGCGGTTGGTCTCGTCGGCGATGATCCCCGCGCCGAAGACCATGGCCTGCCCGCTCAGTTCGGCGTCGCCGATGGCCTGGATCGCCAGTTGCGCGTTCTGGACCCGCTCGCTGGCGGACCCCTGAGCAGCACTGGCGTCGGCGCGCTGCGTGACGATGATCATCGTCGCCTCGGCACTGGTCGACCCCTGCTGGTAGTCCGTCGGCATCAGGCTGAACGCGCCCTCGGCCCCGCCCTCGCCGAGCAGGTCACCGACCCCCGTCTCGACGGCCGAGGCGTTCATCGACTCCACCTGCTCGAGTTGGGCCGACAGCGGCGGCGTCGACCCGTTCTCGATGCGCCTCTGGAGGGCTGCCTGATCGCGCTGGAGGGCCTGTCCGCGCTCCTGCAGGGCGGCTGCCTCGGGCGCGAGCACCGCCTCGATGCCCGCGTAGACCTCGCCGAACCCCTCGGAGACCTGGCCAGCGCGCTCGCGGTAGGTCGTCCGGTTGATCTCGCCCGCGGCGAGGGAGGCGTTCAGCGAGTCCAGCCGCGACTGCAGATCCCGGGTCTGTGCGTACAGGCCGGTGTAGGTCTCGGTCTGGTTGGCCGAGAGGTTCGCGGTCGCCGACTCCCGGGCCGCCGTGAGGTTCCGAGAGATGGCGGCCGACCGCTGCTGGTAGGTCTGATCGTCGACCTGGTCGCGCGCGTACGAACGGTTCAGGCGGTCGTACTCGCGCTGGAGCGACCGCGTGCGGTTGAGCGAGTCGCTCAGTCGCTGCCCGGTCCGGTTGAGTCGGGCCTGTTCGGCCTGGAGGGCCTGCCCGCGGCGGGTGAGGTTCGCGGCCTGCTCCTGGCGGATAGCCGTCACCGCGACGAGGTTCGCGATGCCCGTCGGGCGCTGTTCGTCCGAGAGCGTCCCGTTGACCGTCTCGTTGTCAGTCAGCGACCGCTGGAATCGGAGTTGCTCCAGCAGTGACGACCGCGAGAGGACGTTGTCACCGCGGACGATCACCTGGGCGGAAGTCGTGTTGTCGTCGGCCGTGAAGTTCGACTGCACGTACTCTAACTTCTCAGCCTCGGTCGAGTCGGTCTCGAACTGCGAGAGCGAGGACTCGTCGTCGACCATCGGTGCGCCGTAGCCCACCGCGAGCGAGCAGACCAGCAACACCACGATGACGAGTCTGCTGTGAGTTACGATCGCATCCGAGACGTCGTCCATGCCGATCACGCCTGATCACCACGCGACAGAGGGCGGCTCTTGCTGTGCATAGGATGCTGTTGTTATTTTCCTACTGACGGTCGAACATAGGTCTATCGGAACGCCACTGGCCACCGCGGCCGGAGAGCCGGACGGCTCGTTCGGTGGTTTCACGCCGTCTCGGGCCGGAAGTATCCGGCGTGGGCCAGCGACCGGCCCGCGGGATTCGACAGACGGCAGGCCCGGCCCATATCGGAGATGAGAATTCGCGGGATATCTTTATCCGGTGGGCGGATATATCAGCGGCCATGAGTGACGAGGACGACGAGCCGGTCCCGATCGGCGTCAAACTCGGCAGCACGCGCACCGTGATCGCGCTCCCGGAGGAGGGCGACGACGGCGACATCAGAACCATCCGGACGCTGACCTGTCTGGCAACCTACGAGGACCCGCTGACCGGCGAGGAACAGATCCTCTACGGCGAGGAGGCCGCCCGGGAGTATCCCGACCGCGTCCAGTTCATGCTCCGGTCGGGCCTCCCCGAGGACGAGGACCGCGCGGACCTCACGAAGACCTTCTTCGAGGAGGTGCTCGCGGAGCACGACATCCCGGAGAACAGCGGCGTCGTCTACGCCATCCCGACCATCGACAACCCCGAGGGTCTCGAGAACCTCCAGGCAGTCATCGAGGACAGCGGTATCGGCGACGCACTCGTCGAGAGCTACCCCGAGTCGCTCTGTGGGTCGATCCCGGCCCGCGGCGACGACCTGGAGGCCATCGAGGACATCTTCGTCGCCGTCAACATGGGGTCGACGAACCTCGAGGCCTCCGCCTACCGCCGGGGCGAGCAACTGGCGCCGTTTACGACCGGCGCGGTCACCGGCAACGAGGTCGACCGAATGATCGCCAACTACGTCGAGGAGGAGACCCAGGGTCGGGTCAACATCGACACCCAGACCGCCCGCGAGTACAAGGAGGAACACGCCGACTTCGACGACTTCGACCCCTTCACCGACATCATCCAGCAACCCGGCGGCGGCGCCCACGAGTTCACCATCGAGCGCTCCGTGATGGACGCCTGCAACGAGTACCTCGACGACGCCGTCGAGGAGTTCTGTAACACGTTCCTGCCGGAACTGGCCAACGACTACATGAAAGTGTACCAGCTGGCGCTTGACAGCCCCATCGTCCTCACCGGCGGGATGGCCTGCATCCCGGGCATCGTCGAACAGTTCGAGGAGCGCGTCAGCGACGAACTCGACCGCGAAGTCGAAGCCGTCGCCGCCGAGCGACCCGACATCTCCCCGGCGCTGGGCGCCCAGCGCATCGCCGGGCGCCTCGTCGACAACCTCTAACGGTCGGTCGACGGTTCGTCGCCCGTGCCCGTCACGCGCCGATCAGCGACCGGTCGCCCAGCAGTCGACCCACTCGGTGAACGACGGTTCCGAACTAGCCTCGCCCGACCGTCGCGCCGCCCCGAACTGTTTCTCGTGGTCGCACCCACCGTGCCGGAGCTCCGTCGGGAGGTCGATCGTCAATCGTGCCATCTTCGGGTGAGAGGTGGCTGAATCCCGTAAATCCCAGTCAGACACCCGTCTGCCGGACCGCTGACGGCGGTGGTACCGACATTCGCGACGGCCGGGTACCCCCACAATTCTTAATACAATACAATGGATATTAGGATGTATCATGCCAGACTGTCCCCGGTGTGGCGAGCGGATGAGTCACAACGACGAGACAACCAAGCTCACCGAGTTCGTCTGCAGTCGGTGTCACACGACGCGCATCGTCCAGAAAGGAACCTACCGGACGACCGCCTGAGCGCCGACCCTTCTCTCGCGCTCGACCGTCGAGTGACGACGCCGCGCGAGCCTCGTGTCCCCCTCTCACTGCGCGGCGGTGTGCTGGACGGGGAGTTTCGGGATCAGCCACGAGAGGAACGCGTCGGGACTGCGGGTCTGTGTCCAGACGGTTCCCTCGCCGGAGAACTCACAGACCAGCCCTTCGCCACTGAACAGCGTCGACTTGAGGCCGCCGACGCGCTCGACGGAGAACTCCAGCGTCTCCTCGAAGGCGACGATGTGGCCGGTGTCGACGACCAGCGAGTCGCCGGGTTCGACTTCGACCTCGTCGATGGCGCCGTAACTGGACAGAAAGGCCGGTCCCGACCCCGAGAGCGTGAGCAGGAACAGCCCCTCGCCCCCGAACACCGACCGCGACAGGGACTTCAGGAGGCCGCCCTCGGCCTGCGTCCGCACGTCGACCGATCCGGAGTACCCGACCATCGATCCCGCCTCGACGCGCACCGACTCGTCGGCCTCCAGCGAGAGCGCCAGCTGCGCGTACGACGGGCGGTGGACTGTCTCGTGATCCATGCGTGGCCTTCGCCCGGACGGCTCTTTACTGTTGGCTCGAGAACAAGACCCGGCAGTGACGAGTCCGCGACGACGGAGCCGCGAGGGGTCACTCCGCGTCGGAGAAGCGGTCGAACAGCGCCGAGAGCTGTTCCGCGCGCATCGTGAGCATCTTGACGTTGACGTACATCTCGCCGAGCGCGAGCGACTGCTCCTCGGCGATGGAGGCGACGTGTTCGGCCTCCTGGACGGTCTCGCGGCTCGTCTCGGCGACGTCGTCGGCGATAGAGGCGACCTCTTCGGAGGTGGCGGCCTGCTCGTCGGTGGCGTTGTTGATCTCCTGGATACCGGAGGAGGTCTCCTGGACGTGGTCCATGATCGACTCCAGGGCCGCCAGCGCCTCGTCGACGGTCACCTTGCCGTCGTCGATGGTCTCCTCCATCTGCCGGATCTCCTCGACGGTGTGGTCGGTCTGGTCCTGCACGTCGCCGATGAGGTCGGCGATCTCGTTGGTGGCGTCTTTGGTCTCGCCCGCGAGGCTCTTGACCTCGTCGGCGACGACGCCGAAGCCGTTGTTGTCCGTGCCGGACGAAGCGTGTGCGGCCTCGATCGAGGCGTTCAGCGCGAGGATGTTCGTCTGCTCGGCGATGTCGTCGATGAGGTCGACGACCTGCCCGATCTCGTCCATCTGGTCGCTGAGTTCCTCGATAGCCTCGACGACCGAGGCGATCTGGGTCTCGGCCTCCTCCATGGAGTCGCGGGCCTGCTCGCCCGCCTCGATCCCCTCGACGGTCTCGCGCTCGGTCTGGTCGGCCTTCTCGGCGACCTCGTCGGTCGAGGCGGCGATCTCCTCGATCGTGGCGGACATCTCCGCCATCTCGTCGGAGATCTGATTGATCTGGCCGTGCTGTTCGTGGAAGACGTCGGCGATCTCCTGGACCGTCTCGGCGACGCCCTCGCTGGCGTCGGTGACCGCCTCGGTCGCGGTCGTCACCTGGCGTGAGGAGTCCTCGACCTCGGCGCTGAACTCCGTGGCGGCCTGAATGGTCTGGGCCAGTTGCGCGGCCATCTCGTTGAACTCCTCGGCCAGCGCGTTCAGCGCCGCCGAATCGGTCTCGGCGTCGAGTCGGCGGTCGAGCGCCCCGGCCCCGACCGCGGCGACCGTCTCGCGGTAGGCGTCCAGCGTCGCCTCGTTCAGGTCGCCGTCGCCAGCAGTCGTCACCCCGCCGTCGGTCGTGGCGACGGCCGTCGTGTCGGGACGGGCGGTCAGTTCGGCCCGCGCGGATTCGAGGTCCGCCCTGACCTCCGAGAGCGTCGTCTCCAGTTCGTCCCGCTCGGTCCTGAGGTCGTCTCGCTCGGCCCGGAGCGCCTCGCGCTGTTCGGCGTGCTCCACCTCCAGTCGGCGGACGGACATGACCCCGTACCAGAGACCCGCCGCCGCCGCGAGAAAGCCCGCGGCGCTCAGAAACGGCCACGCCCCGGCCGGTGCCACGACCGGGAGCAGCGCCTGGTAGAGCGCGTGTGCGAACTGCGCCCCCAGGGCGACACCGACCCGTCGCGTGCGTGTTAGTCGCATACCGGACCGGTTACACACTGTCGCATATATTTCCTCGCGTCGCGATTCAAATTCTGAGAATTAGAGAGCGCCTCGCGGCCGATCTCGTCATTTCGATCACAGGTCGCTCGGACGACTGCCCCGGCGCCACCGGGTCCCGGCAACGTTAAGTAGATGTACGGATTTGTCCACTGTAGCACGAAACAGTCCATCGGTGATTCCAAATGCAAGACTACATCGAGCGCGTGACGGAGGGAGAGGACCTGACAGTCGAAGAGGCCCGCGAGGCCGCGACGGCCGTCTTCGAGGACGCCACGGAGGCACAGATCGGCGCCCTGCTGGCGGCCCTGCGGGCCAAAGGCGAGACCGAGGCCGAGATCGCGGGGTTCGCACAGGGGATGCGCGACGCGGCGCGAACCATCGACCCCGACAGGTCGCCGCTGGTCGACACCTGCGGGACCGGGGGCGACGACTACAGCACGATCAACGTCTCCACGACGAGCACGTTCGTCGCCGCGGGCGCGGGCGTCCCCATCGCAAAGCACGGCAACTACTCGGTGTCCTCCTCGTCGGGGAGCGCCGACGTCCTGGAGGAAGTCGGCGTCACCGTCGACGCCGAACCGCCCGCAGTGGAGGCAGCCATCGAAGACGAGGGTATCGGGTTCATGCTCGCGCCCGTCTTCCACCCCGCGATGAAGGCCGTCATCGGCCCGCGCAAGGAACTGGGGATGCGGACCGTCTTCAACGTCCTCGGGCCGCTGACCAACCCTGCCGGTGCGGACGCGCAGGTCCTGGGGGTCTACGACGAGGATCTCGTCCCCCTGATCGGCGAGGCGGTCGCGGAGATGCCCGTCGACCACGCGCTGGTCGTCCACGGGTCCGGGATGGACGAGATCACGATCCACGACGAGACGGCCGTCGCGGAAGTGAAAGACGGCGAAGTCGAGCAGTACACGATCACACCCGAGGACATCGGCCTGGAGACCCACGACATCGCCGACGTCTCCGGGGGGACCCCCGAGGAGAACGCCGCGGACATGCAGGGGATCATCGAGGGCGAGGTCGGCGGCGCCAAGCGCGACATCATCCTCGCGAACGCCGGGGCCGCGATCTACGTCGCGGGCGAGGCCGACTCGCTGGAAGACGGCGTCGAGGCCGCCCGGCAGGCCATCGAGTCCGGCGACGCCGCCGCGAAACTCGACGACCTGCGCGAGGCGAGTTCGCGAACGGTCGCGGACGGAGGCGCATGACGCGCTCCGACGACACCCGAGGCGTCGACGGGAACCCCGCCGTCGCAGACGGCGGCCGGACGCCCGCCGTGAGCGCCCGGACTCGCGTGAAGATCTGTGGCATCACGAACGCGGCCGACCGCGACGCCGCGGTGGCCGCCGGGGCCGACGCCGTCGGCGTCATCGGCGACGTGCCCGTCGAGACGCCACGCGAGGTCGATGAGGCGACGGCCGCGGCCCTCGTGGCGGG
>Ga0207813_100043_pt1 | contig 110677 bp, 111 predicted proteins | sample A23E3SouthBayCA_2_FD_187730 | JGI IMG/M metagenome (GOLD analysis project Ga0207813, IMG submission 187730) | Aerobic enrichment media microbial communities from Eden Landing Ponds, California, USA - A23 E3 (4) (SPAdes) | ecosystem: Environmental > Aquatic > Marine > Unclassified | place...
TGATGAGGGCGACGCCGAACGGACGGGCGCCCCCGACCTGCGTGTACTGCTGGATGTGGTCGGTGACGGCCTTGGTGAGCGTCTCGACGCCGATGGGCTCGCCGTAGCGCAGCTGGTTGACCTGCGCCTGGCGGCGCGCGAAGTCGATGAGCTGGCGCGCGTCGGCGACGTGGCCGGCGCTGGCGATGCCGATGTGGTCGTCGGCCTTGTGGATCTTCTCGACGCTGGACCGTTCCATCAGCGGCGAGCGGATGCGCTTGTCCACCGCGAGGACGACGCCGTCTGCCGTTCGGATACCGATACTCGCTGTACCACGTTTGACTGCCTCGCGGGCGTACTCGACCTGGTAGAGCCGCCCGTCGGGCGAGAAGATCGTGATCCCGCGGTCGTAGGCCTGCTGCTGGTTTTGTCCCTGCATACTTATAGATCGAGTTCGGTCGCCCCGACGAACGCGTCGTCAGCCTGCACGTCCACCCGACCGTCGCGGACGGCGGCGGGTCTCTTCGCGTTCTCGAAGACGACGTTTCTCTGGTCCGTTCGTTCCGGTTGCCCGCCTATATGCTTTTCTTTACAGGCTCGCACCGTGCCGCCCACTCCTGCCACACGGAGACCGATCTCGTGGCCGTCGACGGCGTCGACACACGCCAGCACGGCCCGTGCCCGGTCGACCTCGCCACGGCGGACGCGGACCACCGCGTGGCCGTCGCCGTCGGCGAACCTGAATCCCATCACGCTCAGGTCGAGCGCCGCGCTCCCGACGTCGCCGACGAGGTTCTGTGCCGCGAACCAGCACTCGCGCTGGAACGCCCCACGGTCGAAGCTGGCGTCGGGCCAGCCCGTCAGTTCGACCGCCAGATAGCGCCACCGTGGCTGGAGGTGTTTCGGCAGGTGTTTCACGTCTAAAAATCGGTGCGATGGGTCAAAAGACCGTTGAAGGCCACACAAGGTACTTGCCCGGCGTGGGCGGGGATCCGACCATGACCTCGCGAGAGCCCACTCGGCGGCGCTTCCTGCGACGGGCGGGTGCCGCGCTCGGCGTCTCCTCGTTGCTGGGTGCCGCCGGCTGTAGCGAATCGACCGACGACCCCGACGATCCCTCGCCGTCCCCGGTACCGACGCCGACGGCCTCACCCACGGTCGATGGGACCGGCCCGACCGGCGGCTCGCCGACCGCGACCGAGACGGCCACGCCGCTCCCGCCGCTCGACGGCTCCTGGGAGAGTTTCCGTCACGACGCGGCGAACACGGGCGCGACAGACGACCCGGGGCCGGTCGAGGAACCGGTCGAACGCTGGCACACCACGCTGAGCGTGGGCGGCCCGGCGACTGCTCCGGCGGCCGGGGACGGCGCGTTCTTCGCCGTGAGCGAGTCGGGCGTGGTCCGCGCTATCGAGGCGGCCGACGGGTCCGTCCGCTGGACCGGGTCCCGACGGATGGACGACGTCGCGCCCGCCGTCGGGAACGGGACCGTGGTCGTCGTGGCCGGCACGGAACTGGCCGGGCTGGCGACTGACGACGGCACGGAACGCTGGAGTGTGTTCCTCGACGCCCCGGTGGACGGACTCGCGACCGCCAGCGGCCGGGTCGTCGCCGCGACCGGGGACAGCGTCGCCGCGTTCGGACTGGCCGACGGCGAGAGACGATGGCACCGTTCCGTCGACGGCACGGTCTCGAACGCCCCCGCCGTCGACGACGGGACCGTCGCAGTCGGACTCGATTCGGGCGCGGTTCTCGCTCTCGATGCCGGTTCGGGCGAGCGGCGGTGGCGGAAATCGGTCGGAGGGACCGCCGAACACGCTCCAGCCGTCACTGACGGGCGCGTTTACGCCGCGGGAGAGTCCAGCGTGGTCGCGTTCGACGCGTCCGACGGGACCGAACGGTGGACGGCCGACACCGAGTACCCCGTCAGCGGGTCGCTACTCGCGACGGCCGACGGCGTATACGTCGGCACGCTAAACGAGCACGCCGGGCGCACGCCGACCGGTGGTGACGGGGACAGCACTCGAACGCCGACCCCCTACCCGACGGACACGTACGGCTACGGGGCGGTCATGCGCTCGCTCGCCCCTGGCGACGGACGCGAGCGGTGGCAGGTGACGCTGACCGGGAAGTGGTACTTCACCGAGGGGGTACCGACGATTCGCTTCGGACACACCGGCGACCGGGTGCTCGTGGGGGTCCAGTCGACGCTCGCGGCGCTCGACGCCGCCGACGGCGACCGCCTGTGGACGGCGCGCTACGACGGGTTCGGCTTCGCCGTGACCGACGACGTCGTCTCGACGGGCACCCGGGGGATCGGGCTCGCCGACGGGTCGGTCCAGTGGGAGTTCGAACCGGGGCGCAGCAACGTCGGGTCCTCGCCCGCGGTGGTCGGCAACACGCTCTACGTCGGGAGCGACGACTATCGCCTGTACGCGCTCGCCGCGAACTCCGGGGCCGTTCGGTGGAGCGCACAGACCGACGGACTGGTTCGTTCGTCGCCGGCGGTCGACGAGGACGCCGTCTACGTCGGGAGCATCGAGGGGACGCTCTACGCCTTCGACAGGGCTGACGGGAGGGAACTGTGGACCTTCGACACGGGCGGGACGGTCCAGTGGGCGCCGGCGCTGGCCGACGGCACGCTCTACCTGGGGAACTTCGACCGAACGGTCTTCGCCGTCGACGCCGCCGACGGGACCGAACGCTGGCGCGCCGAACCCGGTGGCCGGTTCGTCACGGGCGACCCCGCAGTCGGTGACGACGCGGTGTTCGCGGGAGCCAACGGCGTCGTCAAGGCCTTCGAGACCAGCGACGGGAGCGAGCGCTGGGGCCACACGTTCGGCGAGCGGTCGAGAGTCCAGTCGACACCCGCAGTCGCCGGCGGACGAGTGTTCGTCTTCGTGGGCGAGTCGCTGTACGCGTTCGACACGGCGACCGGCGACGAGGCGTGGTCGGTGAAAACGGGACAGGCGAACGTCGCACCGGCCGTCCGGGACGGGGTCGTCTACGCCTCGGCCGTCGACAGACAGCACGAGGAGGCCCACGTCTCCGCGTTCGACGCCGCTGAAGGCACCGAACTCTGGCGCACGGAACTGGGTGAGGGCCGTCGGGTCGTCGTCGGCGACGGTGCCGTCTACGGGGTTCACTACGACGCGCCCGCGGTGGCGCTCGACCCGTCGAACGGCGACGAACTGTGGCGAGGGGGTGACGCGACCGCGACCACGACGCCCGCACTCGCTGGCGAGTACCTGTTCGTCGGGACTGACACCGGGCAGGTTCGCGCGTTCGGCCCCAGTCACAGAGCGTGACTGTTCCCGGGTCTGTTCGAACGACCGCGACCGCCTCCCGGGTGAGTCGTCGGAGCCACGTGCGACAGTCTGACGGGGCCGACACTGTCCAGGAATCGATCGTCCAGAGCACGTCGAACTGCGGTTCAACAGTCCGGACTCGGACACCCGGCCAGCGTCGACCCCATCGTCGACCGGATGGCGCCGTCCGCGAACAGGCCGAACTGCGTCGAGGAGGCGTTGCAATCGAACACGAAACACGGGACACGAAGCGTTAGCTCGCTTCCGGTCGACGGGAGGCCGACTGCTACCAGATACACCGAGGGTTCGAGAAGTGACACTCTGAGGGCAGTATCGGCGGAGATCTCGAACGTCCGCTCCAGCGGTTTGGTGTTCGAACCGTAATCGGCGACCTCGACGACTGTCTCGCCGTATCCGGCTTCGTTCCATATCGAGACGTCGTGGGGCTGGTAGGCTTCGTCCACACCATCCCGGCTTCCGACATCGACCTTCTGGTCGGTCTCCGACGGGTCGAACTCCGCCAGGTCGCCGGTGGCTGTCGGATACTGCGAGGGCGTCTCCGGAAGTGGAGTGTCCGTCTCGCCGTCTCTTTTGCCAGCGTTCGCTCCCAGCCTGCCGGAGAGACAGCCGGCAGACGGGAGCCCGAGCGACGAGCCGACTCCGGCGAGGACTGAGCGACGATTCACGTCAGGTCCATGTCGGCATGCACGCAAAGACCTTGTCAAGCTGATTGCAGTCAGCCGATGTAGTTGGGATATGGCTGTAAGAGCCGTCTGGATGCGTGACTCGTGTCCCGATCAGGTAACGGTTCGAGAACGGGTAGAGTAGCGTAGCCTCCGAACGTACGCCGAGCACCGGAAGAGCACACTCTTCCGAGCCCTCGTTCGCTTCACTCACGAGGACGAAGCGAGGCGTTTCACCGCCGAAGCGGGGCGAAGTCCCCGGAGGCGGCTTTTTGGTCCAGCTTTTTCGAGGAGTGGTTCCCGCAACACGCCGCCTCGCGGCGTGTGAGGAAACCCGACGAAGAAAAAGGTGGTTAGAAAATATTCGCCTGCTCGTAGACCGAAATCCCGTCCAGCGTGATCTCGTAGGGTTTGGTCTCGCGGGAGTGGTTGGCGTTGCGTATCTTCTGGATTTCGACGGCGAGACGGGTCTCCTGGGTCTCGGAGCGGACGTAGCGGAGGAGGAAGACGGCGTCGGTGAGATACTCGATGATGCCGTGGCGGGAGGCGTAGGGGGTGTCCTCGCTGGCCTCGCTGGTGAAGATCGTGGTGACGCCGGCGTCTTTCAGGCTCTGGGTGAAATCGAACACCTCCGTGCGGCGTCTGGCCTGTTCGTCGTACATCATCTCGAGCAAGGAGACCGAGTCGAGGACGAACCGGTCGGCGCCGAACTCCTCGATAAGTGCCGGGAGTTCGCCACGGATGTTGTCGAGGCTGTTGGCCATCTCGACGGGGTCCAGGTCGACGACGGCGAGGTTCCCCTCGCGCTCGTGGCGACGGAACTCCCAGCCGCGCTCGTCGGCCGTCGCCATGATGTCCTCGTAGGTCTGTTCCAGGGTGATGAAGACTGCCTTCTCGGGGTCGTCGAGATTCAGCCCGTGGCGGAGGAACTGGAGTCCGAACGTCGTCTTGCCGGTACCGGCGCCGCCGATGACGACCATGAGGTGGCGCTCGGGGACGCCGCCCTGGATCATGTTGTCGAGTCCCTCGATGCCGAGGTCGAGCCGCGGGATGTCCGAATCGACCTCGTCGGCCTCGAAGTCGGTCGAGTCTTCGCCCGCCCCGCCCATCGCGTCGCCGAACCCCTCGTCGAACAGCCCGTCGTCACCGCTTGCCCCCGCGTCGTCTTCGAAGGGGCTGGCGTCGCCACCGAACGGGTCAGCGTCGTCGACACCTGTGTCGCCAAACGCCGATCCGCCGCCGCTCTCGAACGCGTCGGCGTCGAAGGCGCTGGCATCACTCGATTCCGTCGCTGACGCGTCGCCGTTGGCAGTCAGGTCGTCCGAGGATACCTCGCCGCCAGCCGCCGCTGGTTCGCCGTCCTCCTCCTCCGCGTCCGCGCCCGCCTCGGACTCGTCCGCGAACGCGCTCTCGAACCAGTCGTCGTCGGCAGTGTCGTCCTCACTCATCGGCGTCACCAGTGACTATATCCGAACACGGCTGTCGACCGAATTAAGCCTATCCGTCGGGGATCCAGCGTTGATACTGGTCCCGGGTTGGTCAGCGAGAGCGGGCGGACGCGGAGATGGTCCTGCGCGACCACGGACGCGGAGGCGGTCGCTTATCTGGGAGGGGAGCAAATGCCGAGTCGATGCGAGTCGGGATCGTCGGTCAGAAGGACAACGAGCGCGCGGCGGCGACCGTCGCGGCGATAGCCGGCCACCTCGACGACCTCGGCGTCGAACTGGCCGTCGACGAGGTGACGACCGAGCAGGTCGGCGCGGACTGGCCCGCGGGCGCGCCATCGCTGTCGGCAGTCGCGACGCCGGTCGAGGCCATGTCGGAGACCGACCTGGTCGTCAGCGTCGGCGGCGACGGAACGTTTCTCTTCGCGGCGCGGGGCGCGGAGTCGACGCCGATCGTGGGGATCAACCTCGGCGAGGTCGGCTTTCTCAACGCCGTACCGCCGGCCGACGCGGTCGCGGCAATCGAGCAAGAGGTCGCCGAGTACCGCGAGCGGGGCGCGGTGACGACGCGCGACATGCCCCGGCTCCGGGCGAGCGGCGAGGGGTGGGAACTGCCGCCGGCGCTGAACGAGGTGGTCGTCCAGGGACCCCGTCGCGGCCACGGTGGCGGCGCGTCGGTCACCGTCTCGGTCGACGGGTCGGTCTACACGGACGGGCATGCCGACGGCGTTCTCGTCGCGACGCCCACCGGGAGTACCGCGTACAACCTCAGCGAGCGCGGTCCGCTGGTCCACCCCGACGTCCAGGGGTTCGTCGTCAACGAGATGAGCGGCGACGAGTCGATGCCGCCGCTGGCGGTCGGAACCGACTCGACGGTCACGGTCGAGGTGGAGAACGCGGACGGAGGGTTCGTCGTCAGCGACGGTCGGGTGCGCGAACCCGTCGAGACGCCGGCCAGCGTCACGATAGAACGGGCGGGCCAGCCGGTCCGGATCGCGGGGCCACCGCTGGACTTCTTCGCGGCACTGAGCAAACTCGAGTGAGTTAGCGGTCCGCCGTCGCGTAGAGGACCGGCGAGACGACGAGCAACACGAGGCCGACCAGTTTGTACTGGAGGATACTTCCGAGGAGGCTCAACTCGGCGGGTTCGTACATGTTTCCGGGACCCATCAACAGGAGTGCGCCGAACAGCATGACGTGGAGCGTCAGGAGCTGCCGGGACCGCTTGATGGCCACCGCGCCCAGCCCGAGGACGAACCCGACCAGCAGCGCGTCACCGAGGTTCACGTTCAGCAGGAACCCGTCGATGACCTGCAGTGGAACGAGCATTCTTGTCCGGAACTGGCCCTGTCGCGGCCTTTAAACTTCCGTTCCCTGCGCGCGATTCGAGAGGAGTTCTCACCCGGTGTCGTACTTGTAGGTGGCCTCGTCGGGGTCGATCCCGAAGTCCTCGGGGCCCTCCTGGGGTTCGTCGGGTTCGTCGTCGACGGTCGCCCCCTTGAACGCTTCGCGGAGTCGGGCGGGCATCCGAAACTCGTCTGGGTCGACGCGTACCGGGACCGCGTCGGCGGCGATGGACTCCTGTTTCGCGGCGAGGCGGTCGCGGAGGCGGTCTGGCAGTTGCGTGACGTCGATGCGTTCGAAGCCGAACTGTGCGAGGTAGTCGGGTTCGGCCGTCAGCGCGTAGACGGTGTCGAATCCCTCGTCGGCGGCCGTCCGCACGAGTCGTTCGACGACGTGGGCGCCCACGCCCTGGCCGCGCCAGTCCTCGAGGACGCCGATGCTCGTGAGTTCACAGAGTTCGCCGTCGTCGGTCTTGTGGACGCGATAGCGGCCAAAGCCCGCCTTGACGTTCTCCTCCTCGTCGATAGCGATCACGTAGTCGCGCGAACGGAACGCTGTCTCGTCGAGCCCCATCCCCTCGATGTGGTCCAGTAACCAGGCCTCGTCCCGGTTTCTCGCGTCCCGAACGTACATACGTCCCTCTTGGCGACCCCCCGGCAAAAGGGTTTGTCAGACTACTCGGCCCAGCGGGTCGGGTCTGACGCGCGAACCGGCCACCGACAGGTACGGACCGGCCCGCAAACCGGGAACAGTGACGCAGGCGGCCCTGGGCAAAAATTACCACCACGCCCGCCGAAGGGCCGGCATGGCGAGTCTCGACGACATCGACGAGGTGGTCCACACACCCTCCCGGGAGTTCGTCGAATCGACGAACGTGTGGGCGTTCATGCAGGAGTACGACATCGCAGACTACGACGAACTGATCGCGCGGACGACGACTGCGGACCCTGCCAACCCCGAGTCGGGCGTCGACTGGTTCTGGGACACCGTCGTCGACGACCTCGACGTCGAGTTCTTCGAGCCCTACGACCGGGTTCGGGACGACAGCGAGGGACCACAGTTCACGGAGTGGTATCCCGGCGGGACGACGAACATCGCGCACAACGTCCTCGACAGACACGCCGCACGCGACGCCGGGACGCGCAACAGGGTCGCCTGTATCTGGGAGGGCGAACCGGTCGACGAACACGGCGACGCGGCCGAGGTCCGCGAGGTCACGTTCCACGAACTCCACCGCCAGTCGAACCAGGTGGCGAACTACCTGGAATCCCGCGGCATCGGGACCGGCGACACGGTCGGACTCTACATGCCGATGGTTCCCGAAGTCCTCTCCATTCTCTACGGCTGTTTCAAGGTCGGTGCCATCGCCGTTCCGATCTTCTCGGGCTTTGGCGTCGACGCGACCGCGACCCGCATCGACGACGCCGGGTGCTCGGTGCTGTTCACCGGTGACGGCTTCTACCGCCGTGGAAGCGAAGTCAGGCTGAAAGAGACGGCTGACGAGGCGATCGCACTGGCCGGATACGTCGAGGCCGTCGTCGTCTACGACCGCCTCGAAAGCCGAAACCAGGCCGCCGAAGAGGCCGACGCCGACGCCGAAGCGGCCACGGATCACGACCTGCCCTGGACCGATGGTCGCGACCAGTGGTGGGGCGAGGCGGTCGAGACATGCGACGACGAGTACGACACGAAGGAACTCGACGCGAACCAGGAGTCGATGCTGCTCTACTCGTCGGGAACGACCGGCGAACCGAAAGGGATCGTCCACACTCACGCCGGCGTGAACGTTCAGTGTGCCAAGGAACTCTACTTCGGGTTCGACCTCAAACCCGCCGACCGATTCTTCTGGGTGTCGGACATCGGCTGGATGATGGGGCCGTGGACGCTCGTCGGCAACCACCACTTCGGTAACACGGTCTTCGTCTACGAGGGCGCGCCGGACTACCCCGAACCCGACCGCTACTGGGAGATGATCGACCGTCACAGCCTCACCCACTTCGGCGTCTCGCCGACCGCCGTGCGGGCGTTGCGCAAACACGGCGACGAGTACGTCGAACGCCACGACCTCTCCTCGCTGCGACTGCTGGGGTCGACCGGCGAGCCCTGGGACCCCGAGTCCTGGCTGTGGTTCTACGAGACGGTCGGCGGCGGCGAGGCACCGATCATCAACATCTCGGGCGGCACGGAGATCTGTGGCTGTTTCCTGATGCCGATGCCAATCCAGGAGCTCAAACCCTGCACGCTCGGCGGTCCGGGACTCGGGATGGACGTCGACATCGTGAACAGCGAGGGCGAGAGCGTCGCCGACTCCGGCGAGCGGGGGTATCTCGTCGCCCGGGACTCCTGTCCGTCGATGACGAAGTCCCTCTGGAGCGGCGACGAGCGCTACCTCGGGGAGTACTGGTCGACCTGGCCGGACCTGTGGGACCACGGCGACTGGGCCCAGAGAGACGCCGACGGGTTCTGGTTCCTCCACGGGCGGGCCGACGACGCGCTCAACGTCGCTGGCCGGAAGGTCGGCCCCGCGGAAGTCGAAGGTGCCGCGATGGACCACGCGGCCGTCAACCAGGCCGCCGCCGTCGGCGTCCCCGACGAACAGACCGGGACCGCCGTCGTCCTGTACGTCGTCGTCGAGGAGGACCACGAGGAGACAGACGAGTTGCGCGAGGCGGTCCGGACGGTGGTCGGCGAGGAACTCGGCAAACCGTTCCGCCCGCGCGAGGTGCTGTTCGTCGACGAGTTCCCCAAGACCCAGAGCGGGAAGGTCGTCCGCCGGGCCATCGGGGCGACCTACACCGGCGACGACCCCGGCGACACCTCCAGCATCGAGAACCCCGCCGCTATCGAGGAGGTCGCGTCCGCGCGGTAAACTGGCGCCTGCCTGCACCGCTGGCGCAGTCTTTCGCCACAGAGAGCGAGGCGGCCACTCACTCCTCGTCGAGCACGGCGTTGCAGTTCGGGCAGTTCGTGTAGCCGACCTGGGCGTCGTAGGTCTCGCCACAGATCGGGCAGAGTTCGCTCTTGACGACGACTTCCCCCTCCTCCTCCTCCTCCTCGTCTTCGGGGGGGGTGTAGACGCGCGTCTGGCCGAACTCCTGGTCGTCGTCGCCGGTCGCGGCCGATTCGCCGTCCGCGGCGTCCGGACCGCCGTCGGTACCGGCCGCCCCGACCCCGGATTCCGGTCCCTCCTGCCCCTGTGCGTCCGCACTCGCCTCGGCGGCCACCTCCTCGTCGCTGTCGGCCTCCGACGGCTCGGGAACGGTACCCATCGCGAGCGGGCGGTCGGTCCCCGGCTGGACGAACTGCGGGTAGCGCTGCCCGGCACGGATCGCCGACCGCGGGACGTCCGGCCCCTGTATCCGGACGACCAGACTGGCGAAGATCTGGACCCAGACGTAGGCGACGGCGACGACGCCGGGTGCCAGCACACCGGCGAGTTCCAGCACGGCAACGGAACTCGCTCCCAGCGCGACGGTGCCCCCGACGCCGTAGCGGTCGGCAACGCTCTCGACGAGCGCCTCGTGACCGGCCATCGGGGCGACCCGACAGACGATCCCGAGACTCATCACGAGAGCTGCGACGACGAGCAGCCCCTGGAGGAGTCGGGGGACCGACAGCGAGTAGACGCGGTAGCCGTAGGCGACCGTCCGGACGAGCAAGACGACGTTGGCGGCGCCCAGCGCCACGAGGACTGCGGAGCCGACCCGCCCCTGGATCGCGGCGAGGACGACGGCCCCGAGGACGAACAGCAGTGGTGGACCTAGCAGCGTTATCGGCTGGTCGAAGCGGTAACACTGCTCGACGTTCCCCCGGAGGTTCGTCAGGTGGTCGACGACGTACCTCGCGGCGACGAGAGAGGGGAGGACGACCCAGAGGAAGGCAAAGGCCCAGACCTCGACCGTCGCGCGGTCGACCGAAAGCGTGTCGGCCAGCGTCTCCGCGACGGGTTCGAAGGCTGCACCGGTTCCGGCGACCCAGATGAGGTAGCCGATACCGCCGCCGACCAGTCCCGCGAACAGCCATCGCTCGGCCCCGACGAGGAGACGAACGGAGTCGGCGAGTTCGCGACGCGTCCCTCTCGGTACCATGCTCGACTGTCAGGCCTGTCTGACGCCGATCCTGGCAACGCCCGAGAGGTCGATCCGGTCCCCGGGTTCGACTGGCACCCTGTCACCCTGTTCCAGTTCCTCCCCGTTGACCGCCGTCGGGTTCTGCCCGAGGTCGACCAGGTAGAACTGCTCGCCCTCGCGCTCGAACCGGACGTGCTCGCGGTGGACCCGAACCGCGTCCTCCTCCGTACCGCCCGTGTCCATGACGATGCTCCGTATCTGCTTGCCGACCGTGTCGCCGTCACCGACCTCGATCTCGCGATTGCGCGCGACCAGAGAGAGTCGCGGCTCCTCCGACGTCGCGTCACCCGTATCACCGGACGCGGCGTCGCGTTCCCCGGCGGAGGTGGTGCTCGCCGCGGCCCCGCCACCGAGTTTCACCGTCTCCGCGTTCGCGGCTCCCGAGTTCCCGTTCGCCGGGCCCACCGGCCGGTTCGCCCCGCCCGAGGGGGCCGCGCGGCCGCCCTGTGGGGCGTTCGCCGACCCGCTCGACGCGCCCGGCCCACTCGACCGGGCGGGATCTCGCACCTGGCCGGCACCGGCGGTCGGCGCCTGCGGGGTCGCGTCCGTCCCGGGACGATGAGCATCCAGATGCTCGCCACACTCCCGGCAGAAACTGTCCGCCGGATCGACTCCGGTCTCACACTCCGGGCAGGTGGTCAGCTCGCCCGAGTCGTCGATCCCCGAGACGTCCGCTCCGCACGACCGACAGAAGTTGTCCGTCGCCGCGATCTCCGTCTCGCACGCCGGACAGGACACTGTCTTCTCGTCTTCGTCCTCGGCCTCGCTCGCGTCCTCGTCTTCGTGTTCGCTCGCGTCCTCGCCCTCGCTCGCGTCCCCCGCTTCGTCGGTCGCATCCCCGTCTCCCTCGTCCACGTCGGCCGCGTCGCCGTCGGGTTTGACTTTGACCGTCTCGGCGCTCGCTGCGTCGTCACCGGCCCCGTCACCGCCGTCGGCGTCAGTCGAACCAGTCTCGTCGTCTCCCCCGCCGCCTTCGTCGTCTCCCCCGTCGCCCCCGTCAACGTCCGTACCGCCGTCAGTCATCGCGCGTCCGGAGTCGACAGCCGTGGCATCGTCGTATCGCCACGCGCCACACTCCTGTTCGGTACACCAGCCCCCCGAAAGTGACGGGTCGAACGCCGTGCCGCACAGCGGGCATTCGACCGTCACGTCGGTACCGTGTGACATCGGTGTCGGGATATGCACACCGCCCGTCAAAACTATTGCCCTCAGTTCCGCCCGGTACGCCCCGATCGCACCCTTCGAGGGACACTCACAACACGTGCCTGTCAGGTACGATCCGGTTCAGTCGCCGTCGCCGACGAGCGTGTCGCGGTCCTCGACGACGCCGCCGCTCGGCGAGCGTTCGGGCAGGGTCGCCGGCGTCGACTGGAGCGAGCGGTCACGCAACAACAGCGTCGAGACGTTGTCTTTCCCCCCGCGTTCGTTCGCCAGTCCGAGCAGGTCCGTGGCCGCTCCCTCCAGCGACCCCGCGGCGAGTACGAGGTCGCGGATCTCCTCGTCGGTCACCACGCGGTCGCGAACCTGTTCGGCCGCATCGGCGTCTCGGCCTGCGTCGACGTAGCGGTCGTAGAGCGTCGGCGCGTCCGTCTGTGCGTCTATCAGGCCGTCGCTCGTCGCGAGTACGACGTCGCCGGCGTACAGTTCGACGGTGTTCGTGTCGACCTCGACGGTCGCCGTGGCGGGGTCCGCGTCGCCGCTCCCGCCGAGTGCGCGCGTGACTTCGTTCCCTCTGGGGTGGACCCTGGCCTCCACGTCGTCGAGTTCGCCCGCGTCGGCGAGGTCGGCGACCACCGCGTGGTCCCTGGTGAGCTGGCTGATCTCCGCGCGGCGCTCGTTGACGACGTAGGCGCGACTGTCGCCCACCCAGCCGTAGTGGAGGCGTCCGCCGACCGCAAGCCCGGCGACGACGGTCGTGTGTGCCCGGCGGTCGTTCGCCGCGGCGTAGGCGAGCACTTCGCGGTGGGCGGTGACGATGGCCGCGGCGACGGCCGCCTCCAGATCGCCGGTCCGCGAGGGCCGACTCAGCGGTTCGTCGACAGAGAGCCCGAACGGCGACGGGTCGGTACGCGCGGCCCGGACGGCGACGTCGGCCAGTTCCTCGCAGACGGCGGTCGTCGCCAGGTACGAGGCGGCGTCGCCGGCTTCGTGACCGCCTGCGCCGTCCGCCAGCGCGAAGACCGCCGCGCTCCGGTTGCGGGGCGTCGACCCGGGGCCGACCCCCCCGGGACCCGAACCGTCACTCGCTGACTCCGGACCGCGGTAGCCGTCGCGGTGGCCCTGCTCGAAGACGCTGACGGCGACGCTGTCCTCGTTGATGCCGCTGTCGCGCTTGCGGTCGCCGACGTCGTAGGTGGTCGCGTACTCCATCAGTCGAGTTCGAATTCGAACGTGACGCCGTAGCCCGGGTGGACCAGCGCCACGAGGTCGCCGTCCATCAGTCCGTACTCCGTCGGCGGTTCGTGCCCGTGTCTGTCGGTCGCGTCCTCGCCACTCTCCTCCAGGCGCTCGCGCCCTTCGGTCGAGAGGACGCGCTGCCAGTTCGCCCCCGTCCTGACGTAGGTGCCGTTGAGACTGCGGTCCCGGAGGAACCACTCGCCCTCCTCGTCCATGTCGAACTGGACCTGGACGGTCGACACGTAGCCGTCCTGGTCCTCGATGGTGATCGAAGAGGGCGGTCCGTCGGGGAAGCGCCGGCCGACGGTGTCGCCGGGATAGATCGTGTACTCGGTGTCGGCCTCCACGTGATTGAGCGTCGCCGTCGGCGGTGAACTCGGGTCGCGCGCTTCGAGGACGTGACGCATCGCCGTCGCGTTACGGTAGCGGCGTTCGTAGTCGGTCCGTGTGGCCTTCTCGACGATCTCGGCGAGGTAGGATTCACAGTCCGCACCGAAGTCGCGCGGGTCGACGCCGTCACGTCTCGGGACCGTCCCTTTGAGCAGGTAGAGCAGGATCTTCCCGACGGAGTAGACGTCGGACCACGGCCCCTGGCGGACGTCCGTCTGGTCGGCCTCGGCCACTTCGCGGGGCTTGTACGGGCCGACGATCGTCGTCGCCTCGCTGTCGTCGCCGTCTTCTTCGGTCGGGTCGAAGCCGGTCGCCGTGTTGAAGTCGATCAGTACCGGGGTGACCGTTCCGCCGCGGTTGGTAACCATCACGTTGTCCGGTTTCAGGTCGCGGTAGACGATCTCGTTCTCGTGGAGGAAACTCATCGCGTCACAGAGTGCGATCCCCACCTCGCGGACCTCCTCGGTCTCCTCGAGCGGGCCGGTGCGGTGGATCGCACTGTCGAGTTCGAACCCGTCGACGTACTCGACGACGAGCACCGACGCGCCGTCCTGGTCGCCGTACTCGACCAGTCCCATGAGGTTGTCGTGTCCCCCTGCCTCGTCGATCCGGGTGAGGGTGTCCGCCTCTTTCTCGAAGTACTCGTCGATGACGTCGCTGTCGTTGCGGCTCCCCTCGTAGTTGGGGTATTTGACCGCCACGTCCTCGCCGGTCTCGGTGTCGACCGCGCGGTAGACGTCCGCGAACCCGCCCGAGCCGACGTTCTCGGCGATCTCGTACCGGTCCAGCACCAGGTCCCCGGTCGACGGCTGCTGGCTCACGGTGGTACACCTCCCGCGTGGCCGCCGCTGGCCGGGTGCGATCCGGGCGAACTCGCGCCTCGCCGGTGGCCGCGGCGACGCGGAGCGGTATCACTGTCGACCGGCCGACACCACCGGCCCGACAGGACTCGATCGGCCCGTCCACCCGACCCCAGCGGGTTGACGGCGCGGCGGGCGGCCACCGGGTGACCGGCGGCGTGCCCGGGCTCTGAGCGCGCCATTACCCCAGTCGTTGCTCTCGACCACTATGTAAGTTGTTCCCGTCCGGCCCGGTTCCTCCCACTTTCGGGCCGGCCTCCCCGTCCGCTCGGGCCCGTCTTCACGCCGACCGACGAACTGGCGACCGGTTCGAGGGCGAACTGGCCTCAGAAGACGCTCGTGAAGACGTCGCTGAACGCGATCAACAGCACGCCGCCGACGAACATCGCCACGAGCCACAGGAACGTGATGATGGCTGTCTGGCGGGTGTACGAATCATCTTCTAACAGAGGCATTGGTGGAGCGTATCACCCCCCGGTACTTAATTTGCTGTTTTCCTGGCCGACCCGAACCTGCCACGACTACCGGTCCATTCTCTCCACTAACATTTTGCTTTGCGATACAAAGTTACTTTGCAGCAAAAACCTTATTGCAATTCAGAGAGATATGCGGAAACGAGGATGGACGAACCCAGCCCTGAAGGTTCCCCGCTGACGCCCTCCCGGTCCGACAGGCAGCGGGCACGACTCGAACGCGAACAGGCACAAGATCAGCCGGTTTCGGGAGGTGAGCGGCCGTGAGCGCCGTCGTCACCGAAGGCCTGACCAAGCGCTTTGGCGACGAGACGGCGGTCGACGACCTCGATCTCGAAGTCTCGGAAGGCGAGGTGTTCGGCTTCCTCGGACCCAACGGCGCCGGGAAGTCGACGACGATCAGCATGCTCCTCGGCTTCCTCGAACCGACCGAGGGGTCCGCGACGGTGCTCGGGACGGACGTCACCGCCGACCCGCGGGCCGTCCGCGAGCGCGTCGGGTTGCTCCCCGAGGGGTTCGAGGCGGTGCCGAACCTCAGCGCTCGCGAACACGTTCAGACCGCCATCGAGACGAAACGGGCCGACGACGACCCCGACGACGTCATCGAGCGCGTGGGACTGGACCCCGACGACGCACGACGCCCCGCCGACGAGTACTCGACCGGGATGTTCCAGCGGATGGCGCTGGCGGTCGCGCTCGTCGGCGAGCCGGACCTGCTGGTGCTCGACGAGCCCTCCGCCGGTCTCGACCCCAACGGCGTCCGACTCGTCCGCGAGATCGTCGAGGAGGAACGGGAACGCGGCGCGACGGTGTTTTTCTCCTCGCACATCCTCGACGAGGTCGAGCGCGTCTCCGACCGGGTCGGCATCCTCCAGGACGGCGAACTCACCGCCGTCAACTCCGTCGACAACCTGCGGTCCGAACTCGGTATGGGGGCGGTCGTCAGGGCGACAGTGGATACCGTTCCCGACGGCCTGGCCGCCAGCAGTGACCTGACGGCGGTCGAGGGTGTTACCGACGTAACGGTCGAGGATTCGACGGTCGCGGTCGCCTGTGCGTCCCCCCGCGCGAAGATGCCCGCCCTCCGTGCGATCGACAGCGTCGCGACGGTCGCGGACGTCACTATCGAGGAGACGTCTCTGGAGGACCTCTTCGAGGCCTACACCGGCGGCCAGGGCGGTCCCGCGGCAGGCAGTGAAAGCGGGACCGGCACCCACACCGAGCACGGTGACGAGAGCCACTCGGGAACGGCCGGTCGAGAGGTGGCGACCGACGGAGGTATCCTCCGATGAGCGTCGACACCGTCGCGCGCAGCGACTTCCGGAGCGTCCGGCGGTCGTCGGTCGTCCTCGGCGTGGTCGTCGCGTTCGTCGGGATGGTCGCGCTGGTGTTTCTGGGTTCGAGCAGCGTCCACCCCGAACCTGTCCGGACGACCTGGGGGTTCTCGGCGCTCGTCGTATGGGTGTTCCCGCTGCTGGTCGCCCCGCTGACCTACCTCGCCATCGCGGGCGACCGCGAGCGGGGGTCGATCAAGTACCATCTCGGGCTCCCCAACTCCCGCGGCAAGTACTTCCTCGCGAAGTACGTCTCCCGGACGGGCGTGGCCGCCGTGACGATGGCGCTCGGCGTGGTCGTCGCGTTCGTCGTCGCGACCGCTACCTACGAGTCGGCTCCCGACCTCGTACGGTTCCTGACGCTCGGTGCCATATCGGTGCTGTTCGCGGTCGCTATCGCCGGCGTCTTCGTCGCCCTCTCGGCGTCGGTCACCACTCGGTCGCGGGCCATGTTCGGCGTCTTCGGCGCGTACTTCGTCCTCTCGGCGTTCTGGGTCGGCTTCCTCCCGGTCCTGAACCTCGGGACGGTCCTCGACGCCGTCGCCTCGATCCCCGGCGTCACCGTCCCCGAGAGCGCGCGTGCTATCATCGGGAGTCTCTCCCCCGCTGGCGCGTACTTCAACCTCCTCCCCGAACTCGTCTGGTCGGACGTTCTCACCGACTACGACGTCTTCGCACCGATCGCCGACCAGCCCGAGTATCTCGGCTACGAGGCGTGGTTCAACCTGCTCGTACTCGGCGTCTGGGCGGTCGGCGCCCCGCTGGTCGGCTACCTCCGCTTCCGGTCGGCCGAACTGGGGTGACCGACGGATGGGCCGGACAGTCACACCGCGGCTGACGACGGACGCGACACGGACGAGCAACGGTGCGGCCCGGGTGAGCGACACCTGCGGTCGCGAACCGGCGGTGGTCCCCGCTGGCGCTTCACCCGACTCTCGGCCCGTCGCAGTCACAACCGACTTACCGGCCCTCCGAGAAGACCACGCCATCGAACCCGAACACACCGGTGAATCATGAGCGACCAGGACATCGACGCCGACGAACTCCGGAGCGAACTCGACCAGATCAAAGACGCGATGGGCATCCGCGAGCGCTACGACGGTGCCACCTCCGTCTGGTTGCTGTTCGGCGTCGCCGTCCCGGTCGCTGCCGCCCTCTCGCAGTACGTCCACCTCGAGGAGCTCCCACAGCTCTATCACACGCTCATCTGGTTCGTCGTCCTCGGCGGCGGCGCGGCGGTGTACTTCGCCGTCGTCGAGGACGGTCCGAGACCGGACTGGACCGGTGCCGGCAAACCGAACCTCGCCGTCCAGTTCGCCGTCGTCTACCTCGCCTCGGTCCCCCTGCAGGTGGTCGCCTTCGCCCACACCGGCGACGTGGGGTACGCGGCCGAATCGACGCTCGTGCTCTCCATCATCGTCGTGATGCTCGGTGTCGCCTACGGCGTCTTCGGTGCCTCGCTCCGCGCGTTCTACGTCCGACTGCGCGACCGCCTGGTGTTCTACGTCGGGACCGTCTGGATGGTCGCGCTGGGTGTCGCGATCCCCTACACCCCGGTCCTCGAAACCTGGGCGTACGCGGCCTACGGCGGCTGTTACTTCGTCTACGCGATGGCCGCCTACTTCGTCCTCCGCGCGGGAGGTGACGGCGACTGATGGCGGCCCCGAACGACTCCGGCAATTCGTCCGACCCGGCCGGGAACGGCGACCCGGGTTCCGCCAGCGACGCCGGAGGCGACGACGACGTCGACCCCGAAGTCCTCCAGGAGCAACTCACCCAGATCAAGGGTGCGATGGGGCTGGCCGAGCAGTACCCCGGTCGGGCTCGCGTGTGGCTGTACGCGGGCCTGTTGATCGGCGTCGCGGCCATGCTCACCCAGGCGACGTTCTTCTTCTCCGACCGGCTGAGCAACACCGCTTACACCGTGATCTGGAACGTGTTCCTGGTCGTCGCGGTCGTCGTCTCGTGGTGGCTGGCCTCCCGCCTTCCCCGGGAGTCGGCCCCCGACACGGCGCCGAGCCTCCGGGCGCTGTTCGGGTCGCTCGTGCTCTTTTTGCTCGCCACCTCGGGCGTCGCCGGCGACGTCGCGGGACAGGTCGGCGAACTGGACCGCGCGGTCCTGTTTTTCGGTCTCACCATCGCGACGGTCGGGCTCGGACTCATGGTGACCGGCGCCGTCCTCACTGTCTACCGCGTCCGCCGCCGTGACCGGCTGGTCTTCTACGCCGGCGGACTCTGGGTGCTGGCCTTCGCCTCGTTCATGCCCCACGTCCGGATACTCCGGTGGGTCGGAGTCGGTCTGTTCGGTGTCCTCTTTGCACTGTACGCCGTCGCAGCCTACGTGTATCTGACCCGAGCCTGACCATGGACTTCGACAAGCTCGTCCACCAGCCGACCCGCCTGCAAATCTTCGCCTACCTCTATCGCCACGGCGAGTCGACGTTCCCCGAACTCATCGACGAACTCGACGTCACCGAGGGGAACCTCGCCAGCCACATGGGGAAACTCGAAGAGGCGGACTGCGTCGAGGTCGAGAAACAGTTCGTCGACCGGAAACCACAGACGACCTACCGTCTGACCGACTTCGGCCGCGAGAAGTTCGAGGAACACATCGGAACGCTGGAAGCGCTGATCGACAGTCTCGACGAGTGAGATCGGTGTGTTCGGCGAAACTACCGACTGTCAGGGGACTGCTCGAACAGTGTTCGATGTAGGGAATTGCGTTAAACCTGTTTCAGCCGGTAGTGGTGTGAAAGAAAATCGATCCCAAGACCGCACCGCACTCGTTCGTGAGCGTTAAAAGCCCTCGGGCCGCTGGCGGTCGTTCAGCGACATATCTGCGCTCTCAGCACCACCCGCGCAGATAGAGGTCGCTGAGGTGACTCCGCTCCCAATGGTCGCCGCCAGTGGCCCTCGCCCTTTCAGTCCACCAGGGATATTTTGGTTGTACAGGTCGTCTCGACGTGGATCGTTCGGTAGCCGCCCCCCACAGATCTCTCCCTGGCGGACTGGAAGGGCGAGGCGGGCTCGCGGGCCGAAGGCCGAAGTCGCCTGAGCGGGCCACTATCCGCGCGAGTGCGAGGCCGTGCGGCTGTCCGAGCGCGGATATCCCGCTCAGCGACCGCGAGCGCGCCGAGGGCTTCCATCTCACGATCGCGAGGGTGGTTTCGGGAGCTGTGGCGGGTCGAATTGGTACACTCACACCCTCGCTGTAACAGCCAAAACCTACTACAGTCCACTCCGCATCGGGACGGCGAAACCACCGCCCGGTCAGCCGGAGAAGTACCACCAGGCCCCCGCCACTGCGAGCATGAACAGGCCGCCGAGGAAGAAGGCGACTGCCGGGTCGGCGAGCAGGCCACCGTCGTTCGCGGCGACCATGTACTCCGCTCCGTCGGTGGGTGAAACCGGCGCTTCCGTGGGTGCCGGTGTGGCCGTCTGCGTCGGACTCGGCGTCCCCTCTATCGCCCGGTCGGGCGTCGAAATCGGCGTACCCTGTGGCGTCGGCGTCGAGGTCGCTGCCGGGGATGGCGTCGCCGCCGGTGACGGTGTCGGTGCCTGCGTCTCGGTCGCGACAGGGGTCGGCGTTCCGGCAGGCGTCGGCGTCGCTTCCGGCGTCGGCATCGGCGTTCCCTCGGGTGTGGGGGTGGCGGTCCCCTCCGGAGCGATCGTCGGCGTCCCGTCGCCTTCGGGCGTGGGTGTGGCCGTCTCCTGGTTGAAGATACCGACGTCGCCGCCGTCACCACCGCCAGCGCCACCACCGTCGCCACCGTCACCCGAACTGACGTTCTCGGCGGAAACCGACGTGTCCCCCGCGTCCACGTCCTCTGTCCGTGCTTCGGGTCCGGCCGCTCCCGCGCCGTCCCCGCCGCCCCCGCCCCCTCCACCGTCACCGCCGCCCTGTGCCCCGCTCTCACCGCCGGCCCCGATGCCGCCGACACCGATCGTGTTCCGTGCGATCCGCTTGACGGCGATGCTGGCCAGCGCGAGCAACCCGACCGCGCCGAGCAACCGTGCGAGCGCCGTCTGGAGACGCGACCCGTCGTCCTGGGCCCCGGCGAACAGCACGACCGCCTCGCTCGCCGGCGCGTAGACGGTCATCTCGGTGCCCTTCTCGGAGTAACCCGACCCTGCAGGCTGGATAAGGTCCGCTTCCTCGAGGTTCTCCAGGTGGTAGTGGACGTTCTGGAGGGACGTCCCGATCTCGTCACGTACCTCCGGTGGGGTACGGGGTTCCTCGTAGACCAGCGAGAGGATCTCCCGCGCTGTGTCCGAAGAGAGCGCCGACAGCGCCTCCTCGGTCGCCTCGTCCTCCAGCGAGAGCACCCGCGCACCCTCCGGAGACTGCGTGGGTTCCGATTTGAACGGGAGGAGACGACTCATCACGTGAGCTACTGTCTCCCCGACTAAAGGGTCTTCGCAAGGGTCAAAAGCCCATTTGAGGCATCGAATTACCGGTAAATTCGCGTGATGACGTGGATCGTCGAGAGCGTCGCGGCCAGCGCGATCTCGCCCACGAGCACCACCAGTAGTAGCGGCGAGACGGCGTGGGCTTCGAGCAACACGACGTAGACGTACCAGCTCACGCCGACCGCCGACGCGAGAAAGACCAGGTGGACGAGGACCCAGGGGCCGAGTGCGCGCATCCCGCCGAACAGGCGGGCCAGCAGCGACTTCCTCCGGTCACTCGTCCCGTATCGCTTGCCGACCCGCTGGCTGTCCCAGAAACTCGACGTCCCGTAGGAGGGGCTCCCGGCCGCGGCCGCGTCGGCTCGTGCCCGTCCCGCGGACCCACCGTGTGACGTCCCCTGTCCGCCCCCGTGTCCGTGGGACTGCTCGCCTGTGGCGCTGGTTCCGGTCCCGCGCTCCGTCCGTGACTCGGGCCCCGCCGCACTCGCAGAACCCACCGTTCGTTCGCTGCCGGTCCCCCCGCCGGCGTCGTTTCGCCGCTCTCCCCCTCGGTGGCTGTGCCGGTACTGTCCCCACGACCGTCCCGACCGGCGGGTCCCCCGGCCAGTGGCCCGCTCCGACTGCGACTGTCCGGATTCGTCGGGGTCGCTACTCTCGACGTCGTCAGCCCGGTCGGAGAGACCGTCGTTCGTGCCCGGAACAGTAACCTCCCAGGCCGAACAGGAGACGTGGTGGCGCACGTAGGACGCGTGACCCAGTCGGTCGTACCTGGCACGTTCGTCGGCGTCGAGCAGTGTCTCCTTGGCGGTCGTCAACCGGCGGAACTGCGCGTCGGCGTCGGGGTCGTCGTTGACGTCCGGGTGGACCTCTGTGACACGCTCGCGGTACCCCGTCTCTATCGCCGCCGCGTCGGCGTCGGGTCCCACCCCCAGTACGCCGTAGAACGTCGGTGCCATGCCGATAGCGTCTGTCTTTGCTATCTATCTGTCAGAGTACCAAAGGTCTTTCGACGAGCGAGGACCGCGACCAACAGAGTCATGTGACTACTGCAGGAGAGATACGCCAACGCCATGGAGCTAGACGAGTATCCCGCCGTCTCGTTGCACAACGTCGCCGAGACGGTGCCAGCGGAGTGGGCCGAGGACGGTGACCGACTGTGTCGCGTTCCCGCGACCGTGGGCGACCAGTTGAACGACATGGCTCGCGACCGAGTTCGACACGCCACCGGTGGTGAGCTCCGGTTCGTGCCCGAGCGCGATGATGCCGAGATCGAGGTCACCCTCTCGGCGGCCGAACCGGCGCAGGTCCGCACGTTCTGGGGTGCGTTCCAGCCCTGGCAACCCACCGAGATCGGCCCCGAACCCCGGACGCTCACACTGAGTGTCCCCGAACGACTCCGGGAACTCCCCGTCTCGGGAGAAACCGGGCGCTTCGACCCGCGCGTCTGCCGGATACTGTTCGAGCGCATCCCGGCAGTGGCCGTCCACGACGTCAGCGGCGACTGCCGGCCGCCCGAACCCGACGAACTGCCCGACCGAAGATTTCTCGCCTACGGGACCTCCATCACGGAGGGCGCGGCAGCATCCGCCACCCATACGAATTACGTCACGCACGTCGCCCGGAACTGCGGCTACGACGCGCTGAACTTCGGGTCCTCGGGGTCGGCCTACTGCGAGGCGGCCATGGCCGAGTACATCGCGAGCCGCGACGACTGGGACCTGGCGACGCTCGCGCTCTCGGTCAACATGGCCAACACCGGCGGCTTCGCCCCGGAGACGTTCCACGAGCGCGCCGACACGTTCGTCAACACTATCGCGGCGGCCCACCCCGAGAAACCGGTCGTCTGTGTCACGCTCTTCCCCTATTTCGACGACCTGGTCGACTCCGGCGACGCCGAGCACGCCCGGGCCTACCGGGACGCCCTGCGCACCATCGTCGACGAGTCACCACACGACAACCTCACGCTGGTCGAGGGACCCGACCTGATGGACGTCTCGGGACTGGGCGCGGACCTGCTCCACCCGGGCGACCACGGGATGAAGATGATCGGCGAAGAGCTGGCCGAACGTCTCGAATCGATCGTCGATTGAGAGGGGCCACGGAACGGTCGCTCCCGTCCGAAACGCAGGGAGACGACGGGACCCGAACGCTCGGCAGAGCTACTCGTCTTCGAGAGCGTCGTAGATCTCGCGGTGGGCGTCGCGGTCGGCTTTCGCGAGTCGCAACGTGCGTTCGTGGCCGGAATCGCCTGTTTCCACTTCTTCCGGGTCGCTCTCGACTGAACGCGTCCCGAGATAGTCCAGCGTCTCCTCGGTATCGACCGCCGCCTCGTCGGTGCCGAACCGCTTGAGGATCCCCCGAACCACCTCGTCGTACTCGAATCGGTATCCGTTGTGGCGAAAGAACACGGCGGCCGTGTTGAGCGCCGTCCGCTTGTTCCCGTCGACGAACGGGTGGTTCGCCACGAGCAGTCGGAGCAGGTGGAACGCCTTCTCGTGTATCGTCTCCGGAACTTCCCCGAAACTCCCGTCCCGCACGAACCCCAGCGCGAACTCGACGTCTCCCTCGTTTCGGACGCCCGGACTGGTCGCACTGTACTCCGAGACGATCTCCTCGTGTATATCGAGTACGTCTTCGACGGAGGGATACCACCGGTCGTCGCTCATCGCCGGAACCGACACACGGGGAGCCGTTGAATCTTTGTCTCGCAGTACGGTTCGTCTTCGGGTCACGGACCGTTCATCGGTTACGGTCCATCCAGGAACGGAACGAATCGAAGTCACGCGGCATCAGTCGCCGTCGAGAACGTCCGGAAGGTCGTCACCCTGCGTTGTCGCGGTCTCCGGATCGACTCCCAGCTCGCGAATCTCCTCGTCAGTCGGTTCGTGTCCGCCGTCTTCGTGGACGGCTTCGACGACGTCGTCGAGTGCGTCGAGCGCGCCCTCTCGGGTGGGACCTTGCGCGGTCAGTTCGTGTTCGAGGTCCCGGACGTTGCCATCGAGAGGTGGTAGCGCTCCATCCCGGATAAACCGGTTCCGCCCAGAACGCCGTAGCCACTCCGCGATTTCGGTGTGTACGCCCGGAACACTAACGACCGGCGTCACACCAGGCGGCGTGCCGGGTCGGCCGGGAAACCCTCGTGCCGGGCGGGACTCTGTCAGGAGTCTCCAGTCGTCGAAGCGGCGTCAGCCGCCCCGTTCAGTGGTGGGTCACTACCCGTGTCGCGTGCCCGGGTTCTCCGCGCTGTCATCGCGTCCGTACGGACGAACTCGGGCGGGGACTGAGGCACGCACTCTTCAGTTGTGGGCCCAGGCTAAAACGCTTCGCGGTCGCCGCGTCTCGCGCGGTGTCCCGAATAGCCGACAGCGCCACCTCACACAGTGTACTCGTCCTCGCCGATCTGGACGTAGGCACCGTCGCGGAACTTCCGCTTGAACCACCTGTAGGCGGCGACCGTCTTGATGCCGGTCCAGCCGGTGCGAACGGCCTCGCGCCAGCGGTAGCCCCCGAGGTGTTGCATGTGGTCGCCAGCGGCGAAGGCGTCGTCCCAGTCGTCGGGCCCCCAGCCCCGCACCAGTTCGGCGAAGCAGACGTTTCGCAACACCTCGTCGCCGATGGCTGCCTGCCACTCCCGGTTGTAGCGGCCGAGTCGGTCCTGGGCTGCGAGCGTGCCAGCGATCTCGCCGGTCCGGTAGGCGACGTGGTCGCCGCCCTCGTGGAACGCCGACGTCGCGCCCATCGCCCCGCCGACGACGGCGACGTTCGCGCCCACCGGCGACTCGATGGGACGCGTCGAAGAGATGGGGTAGGCCTCGGTCCCGCCGCGCTTGCCACGGTCCTCGACGAGCGGGAAGTCCTCGATGTCGTAGTCGGGATACTCGCGTTCGAGGAGTCGCCGCAGATACACCGCGCCGGAGGGCACCTGGTCGTCCTCGGCGCGCAACAGCGCGTACTCCTCGCGGTTGTCGACCTCGTCGAGATCCACGCCGATGGGCATCGTCAGCCCCACGCGGGCGACGTTGTCGTCGTTCGGGAAGATCCACGGGTAGGCGGTGTGACCGGGCATCACGCCCCACCAGAACTTGAGATAGCCGGGCTCGAACAGTTCCTCGGGGATGCGACGGTGTTCCTGGTAGGCGATGTGGTTCGCCTCGTCCGCGGCGAGGAACTCCGCGACCGACCGTCCCTCGGGCATGAACTGGTCGAGCGCGTCAGTCGTTATCGTGCGCTGTGGGCCGTCGGCGAGGACGAGCGCGTCGGCCTGGATATCCTCGCCGTCAGCCAGTTCGACGGTGTGGGTGTAGCCGTTCGCGGTGTCGGTCTCGACGCGTTTGACGCTGGTGCCGACGCGGTAGGTCGCACCCGCGGACTCGGCGCGCTGACGGAGCCAGTCGTCGAAGCGGGCGCGGTGGAACGCGAAGCCGAAGTGCTCGTAGGAGGCGTCGATGCCGGTCCGTTCCAGCGTCATCTCGCGGTTCGGGCCGATGAACTCCGCGCCGTCGAGTTCGCTGAGTATCACGTCGTCGGGGAAGTCACTCGCGTCCAGTCCCATGATCTCCAGCCAGTAGTCGAGCATCCCCGCGGCGTCCGTCGAGTCGGGCCCGAGCCCCTCCCGGTCGGCCCGCGGGACGCCCTTCTCGACGACGAGCGCGTCGGCGCCCTCCGCGGCGGCGGCTCGGGCGGCCGACGAACCGGCGGGACCCCCGCCCACGATGGCGACGTCAACGCTATCCATACGCTGTCACCTGCCTCGCCGGAGTATAAATCCCACTGCATTCGCACGGAGCGAAGACGAGTTTCCCCACGGAGCGACGAAGGTCAGAGTGAACAGCGTTTAACCGGGCCGCGGCCGATTCCAGACCGATGCCCGACCTGCTGGACACCTACCTGGAGAACCGCTGGCTGGTCCAGCCCAACCACGCCAACTCGCTCGGCACGACACACGGCGGGAACGTCCTCAAGTGGATGGACGAACTCGGCGCGATGTCCGCGATGCGATTCGCCGGCGAGAACTGCGTCACCGCAAGCATCGACGGTGTCGAGTTCCGCCGCCCGATCCCGCTCGGCGAGGCCGCTGTCGTGGAAGCTTACGTCTACGACGCCGGCCGAACGAGCGTCCGCGTTCGGGTTCGCGTCCACCGCGAGAACCCGCGAACCGGCGAGCGCGAGTTCACCACCGAGTCCTACGCCGTCTACGTCGCCGTCGACGAGGGGCGCGAGCCGACACCGGTCCCCGAACTGACCGTCGACTCCGAACGCGGCGAACGGCTCCGCGACGAGGCACTCGACGGCGGCTGACCGCGTATTTTCACGCTATCTGTCAGCGGTGTCGAAATTCTCGCTCGATGGGAACAGCCACGACTGATTAATGGCGACTGGTACCGATACACAGACATGGCAGAACGCACTCGACGCGAGATGGACGCCATCGAGATCGCCGAGTTCCTCGACGGCCAGCACACGGGGGTGCTCTCGATGGCCGACGGGGACGACGCGTACTCGATCCCGGTATCCTTCGACTACGACGCGGACGAAGCGGCCGTCTACTTCCGTTTCGGGTACGGTGCCGACAGCCAGAAGCGCCGCTATCTCGACGCCGTCGACACCGCGTCGTTCGTCGTCTACGACCGGACCGACGGCGGCTGGCGGAGCGTCGTGGTCGAGGGAAGCCTGGACCGCGTCTCGGAGTCCAGCCTCGATTCGTCGATCGTCGAGGCGGTGGACGGACTCGACATCCCGTACTTCCGGGTCCACCATCGTCCGTCGGGCGACATGGACTTCAACATCGTCCGCCTCGACGCCACGAAACTGACCGGGATCGTCGAAGGCGTCTGAACAGGTCCTGACGATCGTCGCGAACGGTCGGCAGCAGCCGGTCGACTTATCCCCACTGTGACCGACAGTTCGGACATGGCTCTCGACGTCGACCCGCCGGACCCCCCCGAACTCCAGGCGATCGACCCCAACGAGTACGAGGACGCGCAGGTCGCCGAGGACGCGGACTACCGGCGCGAGGAACTGTCGGAATTCCTCGAAGCCGGTGCCTGGGACCAGGCCTTCGAGGAGTGGGCCACCGACACCAGTATGGACGACACCACCTTCGACATCGTGCAGGACCTGGACCTGGTCGAGCGCTTCGACTTCTTCTGGGACTCCTACGCCGAACGCGTCGGCTATCACGCCCCGGGCATCCCCGAGGACTGGAAACAGCGCGACATCCACCCGGACCTGCAGTCGTGGGGGACCGTCTCGTCGATCAACGCCGGGCTGACCGAACTCGGACAGGTCGTCTGTGACGTGCTGAAAGACGACTACGTCGACTGGGAGACCGAGTACGAGGCGCCGGACGATCTACCGGACTTCTGATCGTGGCTGTAGAGGCGACTCGCCGTCGGTCGCGACTTTCATTACCAGGGGTCGCGCATATCCGGTCATGGTGACGATCAAGGCACCGAGGGAGCGAACGTGCGAGCGCTGCGGGCGACGCGACGAGTACGACACCGAACGCGGGGCCTGGACCGTCGTGACCGACGAGGACGGCAACCGCCAGTCCGGGACCCCCTACTGTCTGCACGACTGGGACATCAACGGCACGTACAACCCGCTGAGCGGCACCTACTGACGGATATCGGTTCGTCCGTGTTTCCCTCTGGGGTTCCATACCCGTCCGATACGGACCGGTGAGTCGTCAGTTCGTCCCGCCAACCTCGCTCGCTCGCGGGCTCTCACCGCCGTGGGGTGTCCGCCGGTCGCGGATTCGAACTGCGTGGGCCGTCTCCGTCGCGTCGTCGACCACGACTGCCCCGCCCACGTCGGTCGGCATGCGCGCGGCGAACGACCGGTCGACGTAGGTCGGGCGTGCCGACTCCAGCGCCGCGATGTCTTCCTCCGACGTGAGTCGATGGGCGAGGAGGAGGTCAGTCTGTGAGAGACAGACGTCGGGAACCGCACTCGGACGCTGGGTCGCGACGACGAGACTGACCCCCGGTGCCCGGCCGCGAGTCAGCAGCGTCTCGAGCGCGTCGGCCGCGATGCCGTCGAAGAAGGCGTGTGCCTCGTCGACGAGTAGCCACGGGAGTCGCTCGACGAACTCGTCGACGCGGGCACGGTAACAGGTCTCGGCGACAACCCGTGCGACGGCGTTCATCGGCCCCGAGTCCAGACTCGAACAGTCGAGGACTGTCACGTCGTTCCCGGACAGATCCGTGGCACCGAGGCCGTCGGGGTCGAAGACGTCCCACGCCTCGGCCATCGCGAGGTGGTTGCGCGCCGCGCGGACGTCTGCGGCCGGTGCGTCCGCCAGGTCGACGTGGTCGGTCATCGCCGCGAGCGTGTCCGCGGCCCGTGCGGCGTCCCAGACGAGGCTCCCGGGACCGCTCTCGGGTGGGAGGCCGACCAGCGGACACCACGACGCCGGGTCGAGCGCAGCGGGGTCGACGGTCGGGTCCGTCGTGACGCTCGCGGCGATTTTCTCCTGAGCACCGAGCGGTTCGAACGCGCCCATCGGGTCGACGACGACAGGCGCCAGTCCCGGGGTCACGGCCAGTTCCTCGGCGAGGACCGCCAGCGTGTGTGACTTGCCGTAGCCGCGCTTGCCGACGACCGTCACGGCGTGGGGAGCGTCCAGGTCCAGCGCGACCGGAGCGCCGTCGCTGCCGTCGAGCGCCCGGTAGACTCCGAGGTCAGCGGTCGGACCGTCGCCGCCGTCGCGACCGAGGACGAACGTCATGGGGCGGGATGGTCGGGGTTTCGTACTTGAATCTACGCGTGGACGAACGCGCACACGGGCAGGAGAGCGGACAGGGTTCAGAGGTCGGCGTTGGCGAACCGGTACCAGCCGACCGCGAGGGGAACGACCAGCCAGAGCGTGAGGACGAAAAAGCCGATCTCGGGGGTGGCGTAGAAGGCGTCGATCCCGCTCCCGGCGAAGGAGTCCTGACCGACGGTGGTCGTGAGATCCGGGAGGAGGGCAGTGAGCGCCGACACGTACGCCGTCGAGGGCGGTAACTGTCCCATGAGAAACAGCCAGTCGGGCGTCTGCTCGGGCAGCGAGAACCCGTTCACCACGTAGACGACCCCCAGCGGGACGACGTCCCAGAGCAGTTCGAACAGCAGGAAGAACCCGATCGCGTAGGTCGTCGCTCGCGCGGTCGAGCCGGTGCTCGCGGAGATGGACACGACGATCGAGACGTAGACGACCGTGAAAAGCAACGTCGCGGGGACGAACAGAACCACGGGGACCAGCGAAACCGTCCCGAGCATGGCGAACCCGAACCCGAACCCGACGACGAGGGCGACCGCCAGCGCGAGCGAGAGGACGGCCGAACGACCCAGCAGTTTCCCGAAGAGCACGTCCCGTCGACGGTGGGGCAACGCGAGCATGAGTTTGATACTCCCGAGTTCGCGCTCGCCCGCGATGGCCTTGTAGCAGATGACGATGGCGGTCAGCGAGACGAACAGACTCACGACACCGGCCATGAAGAAGACCAGTCCGCCGATGGAGGCCTCGGCGGTCCCGCCGACCATCTCCGGGAACTCGACGTAGGAGTACGTTATCAACAGCGCAAGAGCGACGAAGACGACCAGCAAACCCCAGAGCGCCCGCGACTGGACGGAGTCCCGGAAGTCCTTCTTCGCGATGGCGGCGACGCTCATTGCTCGACCTCCCGGTCGACGTCGGGACCATCAGGTTCGGTTCGACCGGCGTGGTCTCCGTCCCGGTCGGTCCCCGGGGAGTCGCGAACCTCCTGGTCCCGGGTGGTGTACTCGAGAAACAGGTCCTCGAGCGAGGACTCCTCGACCGAGAAGTCGCTGACGTCGACGCCGGCGTCGTCGAGCGCTTTCAGGACGTCGAACCGCTGGACCTGACTGGCCAGCGAGACGCGCAACTCCCTCGCGTCCCAGGTGGCGCTGACGACGTCGTCGCGGTTTCGAAGCATCGCGAGGGTATCCTCGCCGAGAGACGGCGCCGGGAGCGTGAGCGTCGTCGTGGACCCGTTCGCGCCGCGCAACCCGTCGATTGTGTCGACGGCGACGAACCGACCGCGGTTGATTATCGCGACCCGGTCACAGATGGCCTCGACCTGCTCCATGATGTGACTGGAGAAAAACACCGTCGTCCCGCGTTCGTTCTCCGTCTGGATGACCTCGCGCATCTGCCGGGCGCCGTTGGGGTCGAGTCCGGTCGACGGTTCGTCGAGGATCAGCAGGTCCGGGTCGCCGAGTAACGCCATCGCGAGGACGAGCCGCTGGCGCATCCCCTTGGAGTAGCCACCCGCCTTGCGGTCGGCTGCCTCGCGGATCGAGACGCGCTCGAGCACCGCATCGACGTCGCCGTCGATGCCCTTCGAGTCGAGGACGAACTGCATGTGCTGGCGGCCGGTCAGGCGGTCGTAGACGTGGTACGCGTCCGGCAGGACGCCGGTCCGTCGACGGACGGCCATGCTCTCGCGCTGGGCGTCGTGGCCCAGGACCGTCGCCGTCCCGGCGGTCGGCCGCACGAAATCGAGCAGGATGTCGATGGTCGTCGACTTGCCGGCGCCGTTGGGCCCCAGGAAGCCGAATATTTCCCCCTCCGCCACGGTCAGGTCGAGGCCGTCGACGGCGAGGACCTCGCCGTACCGCTTGGTCAGGCCGGTGAGTTCGATGGCTGCCACGCTACCCCACCCGCCGCTGCAGGTCGCTTCCGTGGTCGGTAGAATCTGCGGTCACGGTTCATCTTGGACGAGTGTCAGGATAAGTATTGTGGAGTTATTTTATCATTTATGACATTAGGGTACACGGGCAGATCCGAACTCCATGGAGATCGAGGTGCGAGCGTTCCCGTGGTACGCTACGGTTACTCCCGTGCATACGTGGGTCACCGGACTGGGGTACGGCCATCGTCGACCCCGGGCACCGTCGGACTCCGCAGCGAAAAGAGTCGGAACACGTCGACGGTAGCAGCGAACGTTCGCGACGGAAGAGCCAGGGCAGGGATTCGAACCCCGGGATTCTCGATTACAAGTCGAGTGCTTGAACCACCCAAGCTCCCCTGGCGCAGTAGGCGATTACCCCTCGCCCTTTGAGTCAGTATCGCTTTCCAGTGGTTTCTCCAGACGGACGCGGTGGGGGTCGTACCCCTGCTGTCGGTAGAACCGACGGGCGTCCTCGTTGTCGGCCATGGCCTCCAGCGAGACGAATTCGGCCCCGCGGTCGGCGAGGCGTCGCTCGGCACGGGCGAGGAGTTGCCCGCCGATCCCGCGGTTCCGGTAGTCCGGGACGACGTAGAGGTTCTCGACGACGCCGCGTCGTTGCCCCCTGGTCTCGTCCTCGACGTGAAACATGACGAACCCGACCACGTCGCCGTCGGTGACGGCGCCACTGTCGCTGTCGGTGCCGACCTCACCGTCGACGTCCTGCCCCTCGAGACGGGCGACGAGCAAGCCGCCGGAGACGGCGTGGCGCGAGGCTGCCTCGCGGACCGACGCGCGGTTGCTCGCGGGGTCGACGCGCGACCCGTAGGCGGTCTGTTCCTCGGCCAGCGACATCCAGAGGTCTGCGACGGTCGCCGCGTCCTCGGTGGTGCCGGGAACGATCTCCATCTGACTCGGACTGTGGGCGTCAACCGGGAAATGGTTTCCTGCGGACGCCGGGGACACGGCAGGCGTCACAGGTGTTTCTGGGACACGCAGGTGTTCCCGAGGACGCACCATTTATATCGTGCGGCGCGGAGGAACATGACGAACACACGCATGTCCGGGGTTGACACAGGTACACTGGCGTCGGTTCGCTCGGTGGTTCTCGAGCGGCCGAAGCTCGCACTGGTCGGGGCACTGGGGGGACTGGTGGTCCTCGACCTCCTCTTTCGGCTGGTCGGGTTCCGACTGTTCGTCGGCCCGGTCGGACTGCTCGGGGGGGAACTCGCTTTCGAACGCCTGCTGACGCTGCTGTGGGACGGGACCGTCGTCGGACTGGGGATCGGGCTCGCGGGGATCGGCCTCTCGATGACCTACAGCATCCTCCGCTTCGCGAACTTCGCCCACGGTGACTACATCACGAGCGGCGCCTTCGCCGGGTGGGCCGTCGCCTGGTTGATCGCCGGTTTCAACACCGGCAACCTCTCGGGCAACGTCGGCTACCTCGCGCTGGTCGGCGGCGCGCCCGATGGCCCGAGTTCCAGCGACCTGGGTATCAACGTCCTCGGGACGCCGCTGGCCATCCTCGCGGGGCTGGTGGTGGCCGGCGTCGCGACAGTCGCGCTCGCGCTCGTCCTCGACCGGGTAGTCTACCGCCCGATGCGCGACGCCGAGGGGATCTCACTGCTCATCGCGAGCATCGGGGTCGCGCTGGCGCTACGATACCTGATCAACTTCGTCTTCGGCGCCTCGAACCGCGGGCTCACCGCGGGTGGGGAACGGCTCATCCTCGGCGGCGTGAACGGCAAGATCGCGCTCGTCAACAAGCGCTCGACGCTCATCGTGGCACAGAACGACGGGCCGCCCGCCGACGCCTTCTACGTCGAACTCCCCGTCGTCGACCTGGGGGCGTACTCGGCGGAGATCATCTCGGTCACGAGCGTCGAGGTGACGCTGGTGGTCACGTCGCTGCTCCTCATGTACGGTCTGCACCTGCTGCTCCAGCGGACGAAACTCGGGACGGCGATGCGTGCGACGGCCGACAACAAGGACCTGGCCCGCGTCACGGGCATCCCGACCGAGCGCGTCGTCCGCGCGACCTGGGTCGTCGGCGGCGGCCTCGCCGGTGCGTCCGGGTTCCTCCTCGCGCTGGAACGGGGCACCCTCTCCTTTAACCTCGGGTGGGTCCTCCTGCTTCTCATCTTCGCTGCGGTCATCCTCGGCGGCATCGGCTCCGTCTACGGCGCGATCGTCGGTGGCGTGCTCATCGGCCTGACGAGTTCCGTCTCGCTGGTGTGGATCCCCTCGTCGCTGTCGACGGCCGCCGCATTCGCGATCATGATCTTCGTCCTCCTGCTCAAGCCCGACGGCCTCTTCGGGGGGGTGCGAACCGCATGAGCGCCGCCGACACGCTGGCCGAGCGCTTCGACCGGTTCGAGGACACCCCGCGGTGGCTGCTCGACGTCGGCCTCATCGCCGCGACGATGGGCAGTATCTACCTGCTCTTTACGATATTCACGTTCGTCGGGCCCGCCGGCGGGACGTTCGGCACTGTCGTCGCCAACCTCCAGACGATCACCTTCTGGACGGCGCTGTACGCGATGATGGTGCTGGCGCTGAACCTCCACTGGGGATACACCGGGCTGTTCAACATCGGCGTCGCGGGGTTCATGGCCATCGGCGTCTACGCCTTCGCCGTGTTGACCGTCCCGCCGACGGGGAGTCCACCCGGACTCGGACTCCCGCTGTGGGTCGGGATCATCGGCGGGATGCTCGCCGCCGCTCTCGTCGGTGCCGTCACGGCGCTGCCCGCCCTGCGACTCCGGGCTGACTACCTCGCCATCGTCACCGTCGCGCTTTCGGAGATCATCCGATTGACGCTGCTCTCGACGAAGTTCGAGTCGTTCACGCTGTTTGCCAACCTCGATTACGAGGTCGGCGGCGTCGAGATACTGCCCGACGTCGCCCTGGGAACCGGCGCCGGTCGGGGGATGAACATCCCGGTCAACCCGTCGATACCGGTCAAGAGCATCTTCTACACGAACCCGAGCAATCCAGCGGCGGGCGAACGGACAGCCGTCGGGGAGGCAGTCCTGGGCGCGTTCGTCGACGCCGGCGTCAGAGAGACCGTGGTCGTCTCGCTGGCGTACACCCTCCTGCTCATCGGGGTCGTCGCGCTCTTTTACTGGTTGCTCGTCCGCGTCGGCAACTCCCCGTTCGGGCGCGTGCTCAAGGCCATCCGCGAGGACGAACTCGTCGCCAACTCGCTGGGCAAGGACACCCGGCTGTTCAAGATCAAGGTGTTCATGCTGGGCTGTGCGCTGATGGGACTCGGTGGTATCCTCTGGGAGGCCCAGCGCGGGTTCACCGACCCCACGTCGACGACGTTCCGCCCGATCCAGACGTTCTACATCTTCGTCGCGCTCATCATCGGCGGTGCCGGCTCGAACACCGGGAGCGTCCTCGGCGGCGCGCTGTTCGCCAGTCTCCTCTTCCAGGGACCGCTGTTCGTCAGCCGCATCGTCTCGCACCTGCTGAACCTGGGCGACACGCCCGGCTCGTTCGCCGCGGCCGTCGGCCCCGTATTCGCCCTGGAGGTCGGCCCGCTCCTCGCGTACGCCGCCGGCAACATCGAACAGTTGCGGTTCGTCCTCCTGGGCCTCGTGCTCGTCTACCTGATGCAGAACAGACCGCAAGGACTGCTCGGTCACCGCAAGGAGGTGGCCGCCAGCGTTCCCCTGATCGACCGTGACGGGAACCGACCTCGCGACGCCACGGCGTCCGATGGAGGTGAACGCGATGAGTGACGCCAGTCCAGCGGGGGAGGGCGGCGAACCCGCGACGACTGGCGAGGACCGACCCACAGAAGCGACCGGCGACGGTACTGCGGAGACGACTGCAGATGACGCCGAGGAACACCGCGGTCCGTCCGAACTGGTCGTCGAGGACCTGGTCAAGCAGTTCGGGGGTGTGACGGCCGTCGACGGCGCCACCTTCGAGGTCGAGGAGGGGTCGCTCACGGGGCTCATCGGGCCCAATGGCGCCGGCAAGTCGACGACGTTCAACTGTATCACCGGCGTCCACGAACCCGACGGTGGCAGGGTCACGTTCCGTGGCGAGGATATCACCGGCCTGCGGACCGCACGGATCGCTAACCGCGGGCTCGTCCGAACCTTCCAGATCGCCCGCGAACTCGAGGAGATGACCGTCCTGGAGAACCTGATGCTCTCCCCCCAGGGACAGGTCGGGGAGCGCCTCTCACACGCAGTCCTGCCGGGTTTGCGGGGCCGGGTACGCGACCAGGAACGGGACCTTCGCGAGGAGGTCTGGGAGACGCTGGAACTGTTCGAGATCGACCACCTCGCCGGCGAGCACGCCGGCAACCTGAGCGGCGGCCAGCGGAAACTGCTCGAACTCGCGCGGGCGCTGATGACCGACCCCGACCTCCTCCTGCTCGACGAACCGTTCGCCGGCGTCAACCCCACCCTCGAAGAGAAGTTGCTCGACCGGATCCACGGCCTCAGGGAGTCGGAGAACCTCACCTTCCTGCTCGTCGAACACGACATGGACCTCATCATGGACAACTGCGAGCACGTCATCGTCATGCACCAGGGGAGCGTGCTCGCGGAGGGACCGCCCGAAGCGATCCGCAACAACGACCGCGTCATCGACGCCTACCTGGGGGACGAACTGTGAGTGACGCAGACAGCGCGGACGCCGGGGAGGTAGACACTGCCGCTGGGGCGGCCGACTCGCTACTGGCGGTGCGGGATCTGGACGCGGGCTACGGCGACCTGCAGATCCTCGACGGCGTCGACCTGGACGTCGCAGACGGCGAGTACGTGACGGTCGTCGGGCCGAACGGGGCCGGCAAGTCCACGGTCATGAAGTCGGTCGTCGGGCTCACACGGATCTTCGGCGGGACCGTCACCTTCGACGGGAGCGAGATCACGGGCGAGAATCCCGAGGACGTCATCCACCACGGACTGAGTTACGTCCCTCAGAGCGACAACGTCTTCGCGGGCCTGTCGGTCCGCGAGAACCTGGAGATGGGTGCGTACATTCTGGACGACGTCCCGGAAGACCGGATCGCCGAGGTCTACGACCGGTTCCCGGTGCTCGAAGAGCGCGAGAGTCAGCGCGCCGGCACGCTCAGCGGCGGGCAACAGCAGATGCTCGCCATGGGCCGGGCGCTCATGCTCGACCCCGACCTCCTCCTGCTCGACGAACCCTCGGCGGGGCTGGCACCCGACCTCGTCGAGGAGATGTTCGAACGCATCGACGGCATCAACGAGAGCGGCACCGCGGTGTTGATGGTCGAACAGAACGCCAAGGAGGCGCTCAGGCGGTGTGACCGCGGCTACGTGCTCGTCCAGGGCGAGAACCGCTTCGAGGACAGCGGGGACGCGCTGCTTTCCGACGAGAGCGTCCGCCAGCAGTTCCTCGGTGGGTGAGTCGGGAGAAAAGTCGCGAGGAAAGTCACGACGAACTGACCGAATCGACCGCGTCGGTCAGGCCGAGAAGTCGATCTGGTCGATGTTCTCGAAGCCGCCTTCCTGGTAGCGGTAGAGCTGGTAGGTCGCGGCGGCGATGTCACCGGCGTCGTCGAACTGGATGGTCCCCGCGGCGCCCTGGTAGTTGATCTCGGTGCCGTCGGCGGCCATCGCCAGCCCTTCGGCGAGGTTGTCGGGCGTGACCGTCTCGCCTCCCTCGTTGGCGACGGCGTCCATCTGGTCACGGATCGCGGAACCGGTGTTCTCGCCGGCAGCGGCGTTGGCCAGCGCGAGCACCGCGACCGAGTCGAACGACTGGGCCGTGAACGGGCTCTCGGCCGGGTCCGCGTCGAAGGCGTCCTGGTAGAGCGAGTCGAACGTGTCGCGGCCGGGACCCACCGACGCCGGAGCAGTGCCCCAGACGTTGCGCATCGAGTTGCCGACGTTGCCCGGCAAGTCCTGACTCTGGAGGCCGTCCGGGACGATGACGTCACAGAAGTCCTGTGAGTAGTCGTTGTAGAAGTCCCGGAAGATCTGGACGCCGCTGGCCGGGTAGCCCACGACCATCATCACGTCGGGCTGGTCCTGGAGCACCGTGCTCAGCTGGGAGGTGTAAGAGCCCTGCTCGGGTTCGAAGTTCACCCGATTCTGGACGGTCCCCCCCGCGGATTCCCAGTTCTCGGCGTAGGCGTCCGCGAGCCCCTGGCCGTAGTCGTTGTTCAGCGCGAGGATCGCCGTCGACGACGCCTCGAGGCGCTCCCTCGCTACCTGAACCATCACCTGGCTCTGGAGCGCGTCGGTCGGCGTCGTCCGGTACAGGTAGTCGTTGTCCTCGAGCGTCGTGATCGCCGGCGACGTGCTCGCGGGCGAACACTGGACGATCCCGTTGGGGACCGTGACGTTGTTCGCGACCTGGATCGTCACCGTCGAGGACAGCGCCCCGGCGATGGCCGGATACCCGGAGTTGACGAGCGCTTCGGCGTTCGGAATACCCGTGTTGGGGTCCGTCGCGGTGTCCTCGAACTGGTAGTCGATCGCGAACCTGTCACTCTCCTCGTCCATGTAGTCCGCGGCGAGTTCCGCTGCCTGGCGGATCGGCGGTCCCAGCTCGGATAGCCCGCCGGTCACGCCCATCAGGATCCCGACCCTGATGGTCCGGTCGACGTCACCGGCGACCGTCCCGGTCGGCGTTTCCTCGGGTGTCGACGTCGGCGTCCCCTCTGGGGTCGAAGTCGGCGTTCCCTCGGGCGTCGGCGTCCCTCCACCGTCGCCGCCGTCGCCGCCGTCTCCACCGTCACCGTTGCCTGTACACCCCGCCAGGCCCGCGATACCTGCCGCACCGATTCCCCGGATGATCTGCCGTCGTCGTATTTTCCGCGCCATCTCGGTTCTGTGTTGCCCTGGGCAACATATAAATGTGTATGTGACTCACGGTGTGGCAACGCTTGATGTAGAATATCAGGTACGACAGAACCCTATCCAGGGTGTATCTCGACCGTTCGTGGCACACGTAGCGACACGATGTTCACGTACTGGATACGATAGCCGTCAGTACTGCCACCCGAGATATCAAATATCGCGACAGTCCGCACAGAGCAACTGGCCGTTGAACGTCGAGAGGTCGCGCGCGAGCGAGCCACAGCCCTCGCAGATGGACTGGTCTTCGAACTGGCGGTCGGGGGGTCTGCCACCGCCGAACTCCTCGTCGTTTTCGTCGTACTGGTCGTCGATCTGCTCGCCGTACTCGACGTCCGGGTCGTCGGAGCGTCCGACGGTGGCGGTGACCGGGCCGGTAGACTCGCGGCCGGGGGCGAACGGGGACGCCGCCACCAGGTCGCGCTCGGTGAGGACACCGACGGGCTGGCTGCCGTCGCTGACGACCAGGTGGCCGGTGTCCAGCGACGCGAGTTCGTCGGCCGCCTCGCCGAGTGTCGCGCTCGGTGACACCGTCGGGACGGTCGGCCGCATCGCTTCGGCGACTCGCGCGTCGCCCTCGCCGGAGACGAACGCCGACAGCGCGTCGCCGCGGGTCACGAGTCCGACGGGGTCGCTCCCCCGCAGTACCACGACGCTCTCGACGCCCTCCGAGAGCAACAACTCGGCCGTCTCGCGGACCGTATCGGACTCGCTCACCCCCACGTACTCGCCGTCCATGACTTCTCTGACCGGTACGTCGCCATCCATGGTGACGTCTAACACGGTTGTACTCTAAAAGCTACCCACGCCACGTTTATTGTGGATTCCCCCGTAGGTGGAAAGTTGGGTATCGAGCGACGCGGTCCGTCTCGTCACGAAACACCTCGGGACTCGAACGCGGAGTCAGTACTCGCGTTCGATGAGGTAGTCGGCGATGTCGTCCAGTCGGTCGCGGGCCTCGTTGTCGGGGAGGACTTCGAGATTTGCCTTCCCGCTGGCGACGAGGTCCTGAGCGGTCTCGCGGGCGAACTCGATGCTCCCGCTCTCGCGGAGGCGCTCGACCGCGGCTTCGATCTCCGCCTCGTCGACCGCCTCGACGGACTCGGTGTCGACCAGGTCGTCGACGTCGACACCCTGCTGGCGGGCGTGCAGCGTCACGAGCGTCTGCTTGCCCTCGACGAGGTCCGAACCCCGTTGCTTGCCGAGTTTCTCGCTGGGCGTCGTCAGATCGAGCAGGTCGTCCTGTATCTGGAAGGCGCGACCGACGTCCAGGCCGTAGCCGTACAGCGCCTGTGCGGCCTCGTCGTCGCCCATGAGCCGGGCCGGGATCGAGGCGGAAGCGGCGTACAGCACGGCCGTCTTCAGTTCGACCATCTCCAGGTACTCGTCGGGCGTGACAGCGTCCCGGGACTCGAAGTCGATGTCCAGTGACTGCCCCTCGCAGATCTTCGTACAGGTACTCGCCAGTTCCCCGACGGCGCGGACCGCCCGGTCGGGTTCGGCGCCGGTGTCGGACATGGCCTCGAAGGCCTTGGAGTAGAGCGTATCGCCGGCCAGGATGGCAGTCGAGAGATCGTACTCCCGGTGGACCGCCGGGACGCCGCGGCGCAGGTCGTCGTCGTCCATGATGTCGTCGTGGATGAGGGTAAACGACTGGATGACCTCGACGCTGACCGCCGCCTTCATGATATCCATCGCGTCGTCGCCACTCCCCGGCGGGAACGACCGGTAGTCGACGGTCTCCGGGTCGACGTCGGTGTCCGCGAGCGACTCGGCGACGAGCAGGAGGATGGTCGGTCGCAGACGCTTGCCGCCGGCCTCCAGCAGGTACCGGGTCGCCTCGTAGAGGCGCTCGGGCTCTGCGGCCGGCAACTCCTCGGGGAGCGCGTCGTTGACCCGCCCGCGGCGGACCGCGATGGCCTGCTCGACTGCCGCCTGGGACTGGTTCGTCATACTACTCGACCAGCTGGATCATGTTCCCGTTGCGTGTGACGTGCAGGTCCTCGCCCATCGTGTAGCCCATGTCCTCACAGAGGTTCACGTACGAGGAGAACCCGGACATGTCCTGGTGGGCGGGGACGACGTTCTGGGGACGCAACGCGTCGAGCATCTCGTAGTGACCCTCCTGGCAGAGGTGGCCCGAGACGTGGATGTCGTCGTAGATGCGAGCGCCCTGCATCCGCAGGAGCGTCTCGCTCTGGTGGCGCTGGCCCTCGTTGGTCGGCTCCGGGATGACACGCGCCGAGAACAGCACCTTGTCGCCGTCCTCCAGTTCGTAGGGCGTCTCACCCCGGCCCATCCGGGTCAGCATCGCGCGCGGTTCGCCCTGGTGGCCAGTTACGATGGGCAGGAAGTTCTCCTTGCCCTCGTTCATGATCCGCTTGAACGTCCGGTCGACGGACTTCCGGTGGCCGTACATCCCCAGGTCCTCCGGGAAGTCGACGAAGTCCAGTCGCTCCGCGGTGCCGGAGTACTTCTCCATCGAGCGACCCAGCAGGACGGGCTGGCGGCCGATGTCGTCGGCGAACTCGACCAGCGACTTCACGCGGGCGATGTGCGAGGAGAACGTCGTGGCGACGATGCCGCCGTCGTAGTCCTGGATGCTGTACATGACGTCCTTGAGGTGGCGCCGTGCGACGGACTCGGAGGGGGTGCGCCCCTTCTTGTTGGCGTTGGTACAGTCCTCGATGTAACACAGCACGCCGTCGCGACCGATCTCGCGGAAGCGGTCCATGTCGATGGGGTCGCCGATGACGGGGGTGTGGTCCATGCGCTTGTCGAGGCCGTAGACGATGGCCCCCTCGGGCGTGTGGAGCACCGGGTTGATCGCGTCGATGATCGAGTGGGTGACGTTGACGAACTCGAGTTCGTTCTCGTCGCCGATGCTCATCGTCTCGCCGGCCTCCATCTTCACGAGGTCGTTCTGGACGCCGAACTTCTCCTCGCTCTGGATCTGCTGTTTGACCAGTTCGATCGTGAAGGGCGTGGCGACGATGGGGGCGTCGTAGCGGTGGGCGAGTTTGGCGATGGCGCCGATGTGGTCGAGGTGGCCGTGTGTCGGCACGATGGCCTTCACGTCGCCTTCGAGGTCGCTCATCACCCGGTCGTCGGGGATGGCGCCCATGTCGATCAGGTCGAGACTGTGCATGCGCTCGGTTTCGACGTTGTCGTGGATGAGGACCTTCGAGAGGTTCAGGCCCATGTCGAAGACGACGACGTCGTCGCCGGCGCGGACTGCGGTCATCTGGCGGCCGACTTCCTCGTAGCCGCCGATAGTAGCGAGTTCGATTTCCATGGTTGGGTCCGAGGAAGGCGCGCCCGGGCCGCGGCGACCGGCGAACGAAGGGACCGTCGTCTGGGGCCGTTCCTGCTCGCCCGGCCCGCGACGGCGGCGGCCAAAGTCTCCCGTGGCCGTCACCGTCACCGGTGCGAGCGGAACAGCGAACCAGACCACGCTGGTCCGATAGCTGCCGGCCGCCCCGTCTCGACCCTGGCGGCCGTCTGCTCGGTTACGCCGCACTACGAGGGCCCATTTTAAATAACGTGTGGTACGACCGTACCGACCCGCTTTCCCGGGGTATCGGCCGCCGCCCGTCGGTTCTCCTCGATTACTGTTTGTCGCCCTGTCCCGGGCCGCCCTCGTGGTCCTCGCCCGTCGTCCACCGTGGACGCTCCGCTTCGTCGCCACCGTTCCCGTCGCCCGCTCCGTCCACGTCGTCGTCTCCGGTCCCGTCAGTCCCGCTCTCGTCCGCCAGTGCGTCCGCCAGCGACCCCGTCCCGGTCGCCGGTTCCTCCGCGCCCGGTTCGCTCGCGTCGCCCGTCATCTCGGAACCGCCCCAGTCGAGGGCGCTCGCGTCCCCCGCGTCGTCCGACTCCATCGCGTCGTCTTCCGTTGCTCCGCGGTCAGCGGCTGCGCCGCCGGCGTCGGAGTCGATGACAGTCTCGGCGGTCTCGACCTCCTCGGCGGTCCGTCCGTCGCTGTCACTCGCCACCGTATCGCCCTGTTCCTCCGGGGGTCCCTCGACCGGCGGCCCCTCGCCCCGGGTGGGATCCGCCGGCGTGTCCGGCCCGCCTGCGCTGCTGGCCGCTTGCTCGTCGTTCCCCTCGAACCCGAGTTCCTCGGCGATTTCGCTCTCGCTTGCCACGTCCGCGGGTGATTCGCGTTCGCCCGGCCCCGGTTCTTCGTCGCCCTCGTCCCCGGGCCCAGTCTGCCGGGTACCGGCGGTCTGTGGGTCGGCCCCGTCTCCCTCGCCAGCCGGTTGCTCGGGCCGGTCGGCACTCGCAGCCCCGTCGTCCGGTGTCTCGCTCGCGCTCCGCGCTCGGGGTCGCGGTGCCGGGTCGTCACTCTCGGCCGCTGTGTCTCCCTGGTCCGGCGACCCGCCACCGACTTCGGCGGGTTGCCTCGACGGCTCACCCGCGGGTTCTGGCTCCGGTTCCGGTTGCGGCCCGTCTTCCTGACGCGCCCGGGAGACCCGTTCGCTGGCTTCCGGGCCGGCCGTCGTCGTCCCTGCGCTCGCGGCCCCGGCCGACGCCCCGGTCGCCGTTTCGTCGGCTGCAGTCGCTGTCTCCGCCCCCACCTGGGCCCCCTCCGAGTCAGTCACCGACCCGGAGGCGTCCCGATTTCCCGCACCACTCCCGACCGAAACCCCGTCGGCGACCAGTTTGTAGGTGAGTCCCATCTGCCCGGATCCGAACACGAGTACGCCCAGCAGGGCCACGAACCCGCCGAGGACGGCGAGCGCGGTGTCCTCGTTGAGGCCGACGTCACCGAGGCTCTGCATCTCGACGATGTAGCCACCGGCGGCGACGAGCGCCGCGCTGAAGACCAGCAACACGAGCCAGTACGCGAAGACGTAGAACCCGTACCTGAACCCCTCTTTTCGGGACACTGACGTCATAGCCCACGCATCTCCGACCGTGCTGAAATAGATTACGCCGGTTCTGCCGAACTCCGGGGATATCCCGGCGTGTCCGAAAGATCCCGGTAGCTCCGGTCACACCGACACTGCCGGCCGTCAGTCGTCGCCCGGGGAGACGTCTTCCGGGCGGTCGGCCTCGTCGATATCGACCGGGATCTCGCCCTCGGCCGCCAGTCGTTCCATCCACTCCTCGAACTCCTGGGACTCGAGTATCTCGTACTCGTTGTCCAGGCCGACCCAGACCGTGTAACACATACACAGCAAGACGAGAGCGAACGGGACGCCGGTGGTGATCGCGGCCGTCCGCAGGGCTTCGAGCCCGCCGCCCAGCAGGAGGACGGCGGCCACGGCACCTTCCATCAGCGCCCAGAAGATCCGCTGGTTGACGGGGGCGTCGTGCTTGCCGCCGGAGGTGAGGTGGTCGACGACGAGCGACCCCGAGTCCGACGAGGTCACGAAGAACGTGACGACGAGCAGGATGCCGATCGCCGAGGTCAGCCCCGCGAGCGGGTAGAACTGGAACAGCTCGAACATCGCCGTCGAGACGTCGGCGGAGACGGCCTCGACCATCGTCCCGCCGGTGTTCAGTTCGACGAACAGCGCGGACCCCCCGAAGGTGGACATCCAGAAGAAGGAGAACATCGACGGCAGGATCATCACGCCCAGCAGCAACTGACGGACGGTCCGCCCCTCCGAGATGCGGGCGATGAACATGCCGACGAACGGCGACCACGATATCCACCAGCCCCAGTAGAAGAGCGTCCACGACCCCTGCCACCCCGAGTCGCCGAACGCCTCCGTCCAGAGGCTCATCGCGGCGAAGTTCTGGACGTAGGTGCCCACGCCCTGCGCGTACGCGTCGAGGATGAACACTGTCGGGCCGACGACGAGCAAGAACCCGAGGAGCGTCAGCATGACGTAGACGTTGAAGACACTCAACCGCCTGACGCCCCCGTCGAGACCCGCGACGACGGACAGCGTCGCCATGCAGGTGATGCCGATTATGAGAGCGACCTGTACCCACGTCGCGATGGGGACCGTCGTCGGGAGATAGGACTGCGAGAGGTAGTTGAGTCCGGCGTTGACCTGTCCGACACCGAGGCCGAGCGAGGTCGAGAGCCCGAACAGCGTCGCCATGACCGAGAGGATGTCGATGAGGTGGCCCGGCCAGCCGTATATCCGCTCGCCGAGCAACGGCCAGAAGATCGACCGGAACGTCAGCGGGAGCCCGCGGTTGAACGAGAAAAACGCCAGGCCGAGGGCGACGAGACTGTAGATCGCCCACGGGTGGATCCCCCAGTGAAAGAAGGTGATCGCGAGGGCGCCCTCGGCGGCCGCCGGTGATTCGCTCGCCGCGCCGAACACCCCCGGCGGTTCGCTGAAGTGGACGACCGGTTCCGCGACGCTCCAGAACATCAGTCCGATCCCCATCCCCGCGCTGAACAGCATCGACACCCAGGAGAAGTCGCTGAACTCCGGGGACGCGTGGACGCCGCCGAGCCTGATCTTCCCGTACTTGCTGACCGCGAGTGCGACGACGAAGACCACGAAGACGTTCGCCACGATGATGTAGAACCAGCTCCCGTACTGGGTGATGGTCGACTGTATCGTGTCGAACGTCTCCGCGGCCGCCTCCTGGTAGCTGAGCGTCAGGACGATGAACACGGCGACCAGCGTGGCCGAGACGACGAACACCTCCGGATGGAGGTCCATCCCCAGCCGCTCGAAGTTCCGGTCGCCCGGTTCCCGCTCCGTCTTCGCGTGAAACAACTCGACCTGGAGTCCCTCTCCCCACCACTCGTCGTCGTCACTCATGTCGGTCCTGGCCGTCAGGGACGCGGTACCATTGTAATTTGGCACCATCTCACACTGTGTCCGACCATACCAGTCACAGCGACCTCCTTTCGCGGGGACGGGAGTGGCGAGCGGCGTTGCGACCGAGTGGTTGCTCCCCCGCGACGGGGCGGTCGCTTACACGCCGCTCGCCTGCGGACAGCTGGTGTGAGCGCTGGATAACGAGAGACTACTCCCGGCCTCGGTCGGCCAGACCGCTTTCTTTCCGATCGGCCGCTCTCACTCCCCGCCAGCGACGAGCGTTCCGGGTGACCCGCCATCCAGAAACGCCTGCAACCCCTCGGGACCGAAGACGTGAGCCGGCACCGACAGGTCGAGCAACGTCCGTACTTTCCCGGCCATCCCGCCGGTGACGTCCGTCGCGTCGCTCCCGCCCAGCGCCGCCGCGACGTCCCCGTACCGGTCGATCCGGTCGACGACCTCACCCTCCGTGTCGAGGACCCCGGGGACGGTCGAACAGAGGCCGACGCGGTCGACCGGCAGCGAACGAGCGAGCGCGACGACGATCTCGTCCCCACTCAGGATCGTCACACCCGACCCGGTCTGGACGACGCCGTCGCCGTGCAACACCGGACAGAACTCCTCGTCGAGCATCCGGGCGAGGCCCTGCGTGGGGAGGTCGAGTGTCCCCTCGGCGTCCTTGCTGGCGAGCGAGAGCGGCCGGACCGGCAACGCCGACACGCCCCGGTCGTGGAGTCGGTCGACGACCGTCGCGTTCAGCCGCCCCATCGCGTCGTGGATGGCCACGGCGTCGCGCGCGTCGCTGGTCCCCTCGCTGGCCGTGACACCGCGCTCGGATGCGTGGTAGTGACCGAAACTCCCGCCGCCGTGGACGAGGACCAGCCCCTCGTCGGTTCCGTCGCTGGCCACAGTGTCGAGCGCGCCGTCGAGCGCGGCGTCGTCGACCGTCTCCCGGCTATCTTTCTCGGTGATCAGGCTCCCGCCGAGTTTGAGGACGGTCGTCACTCGACGCGCACCCCTTCGGTGTCGAGTTCGGCCCGGAACGTCTCCTCACAGCCCGGCGTGTACTGCAGCGCCGTCCGCGTCTCCTCTGTGGGATCCAGCGCGACGATACAGCCGCCCCCACCCGCACCGGTGAGTTTCGCGCCGTAGGCGCCGGCGTCGCGGGCGGCCCACGCCATCGCGTCCAGCGACCGCGAGGAGACACCCAGCGCCGACAGCAACCCGTGATTGAAGTTCATGAGCCGTCCGAGCTCCTCGAAGTCCTCGGCCAGCAGCACGTCCTCACCGCGGCGGGCGAGGTCGCCGATCACTTCCACCGTATCCGCCGCGAACTCGTACTCGTCTCTGAGCGCGCGGACGTTGCCGACGAGGGCCCCGGTGTCGCCAGCGCCGCCGTCGAAGCCGACCACGAGCGGGAGTTCGGGCGCGTCGAGCGACCGGCGGTCCTCTCCCTCGACCCGGACCGCGCCGCCGGTGGCCGAACAGAACGTGTCCGTGCGCGAGGCGTTGCCGTCCTGGACCTCGTACTCGACGCGGTAGGCGCGGTCGGCGACCTCCCGGGGTGTGAGTTCGACGCCGAGTTCGCGCGTCGCCGCGTAGATGGCCGCGACGGTGACGGCGGCCGACGAACTCAGGCCGGCGCCGAGGGGGATCTCGCTCTCGATAGTGACGTCGAAGCCGGCGTCGGGTGCGTCGGCGGCGTCACGAGCCTGAGCGACCGCGGCGTCGACGTAGCCGGTCGCGGCCTCGATGAGCGACTCGGAGACGTCGACGTCCGGGTCGTCACTCGGCGTCCGGCCGTACTCGACGGTGAACCCGTCCAGGGTGAGGTCCTCCGCGTCGACCCGCAGGTGGTCGTCGTCGCGTGCCTCGACCGTGACGGTCGCCCGCCGGTCGATGGCCGCCGCCACCGCCGGTTCGCCGTAGACGACCGCGTGTTCCCCGAAGAGATACAGTTTCCCGGGGGCGCTCGCGGTTACCATATCCGCCTCTGGTACCCCCCGGGAGTTAGGTATTTCCGAACGAACGCGGCCCCGAACAACAACTGAATCGACTCACAGCCACCGGTTCCCGTCGAGGTCCCACTCGGTGTGGCGGTCGACTGTGACGCCCGCGAGCCCGCCGACGGCGCTCCCGCCGACGGTGTAGGCGAGAAAGAGCACGGCGACGATGGCGAGAAAGACCCGGTAGGCAGGCGACGAGGGCGCGATGAATCCCAGGTAGCTGACGAGCCAGACCGCGGGCACGACCAGTAGTCCCAGCGGAACGGCCGCGACGACGCCCGCGAGGACCCCCACACCGAGTCCCCGTGCGTACCCGCCACCGTACCGGACGGCCGCGACTGCGCCGCCCAGGACCGGCGAGAACGGGATCACCGACAGGACGACGGTGACGATCGCGCCGGCGAGGGCTGCGAAGGCGGGACCGTCACGTTCGGCGAGTCGGTCGAGCCGTCCCATCGTTCACGTCTCACGCACCGACGTCGGTCTCGTACTTGACGTAGTTGCCGATGTACCCGCCCAGGGCCCCGAAACCGACGAAGTACACCGCCAGTGCGAGGAGCAACGCGACGACGACGACCCCGGTGACGACACTCGCCGCGAGGAACTCCCCGACGCCGACCCCGAGAAAGAGGGCGCCGACGACGGTAACGACCAGCGCGCCGACGAGTAGTGCCGGGATCAGCCCCAGCGCACCCGAGATCGCGCCCACTTTGAGTCCGTCCGAACTGTCGCCACCCTGCATGTATCCCGCGGCGATCCCGCCGAACAGCGGTCCGAACGGCAGGAACCAGCCCACGACCGCGCTCACGAGTGCGCCGACGATGGCGTTGACCAGCGTGTCTCCCTCGGCCATACGCTCCGATACTCCGGGACGGCGGAAAGGCGTTTCTCCGGGACGCTCTTTCGACAGGCGCGGGCGTCCCACAGTCTCGCAGTCCCACAGTCGACGCGAATCCGCAGTCCCGCAGTCGACGCGGGGGTCCGGGACGGTTACCCCGGCGAGAACTTCTCCTCGTAACGGCGCCCGAGGTAGACGAACAGCGGGGTCCCCAGGAGTGTCGGCCACAGCCACCGCAGAACCGGCGGGAGAAAGACGAAGTTCACCGCCGAGAAGGCACTGACGGTCGCGATGTAGCCCGCACCCATCCGGCGGACGTGCTGGCCGACCCACTCGCCCGCCTCGGACTCCCCGCGAAAGCCCTGGAGGTCCAGCCCCGCGAAGACGGTACCGATGCCCCCGAAGACGAGCAGGACGGTCGCGAAGTCGTTTCCACTCGTGAACAGCGAGACCCCGAGGACCACGATGCCGACGCTCGCGACGCCGAACAGGGCGACCGCACCCCAGTCGAGGGGCGCCGGCTCGTCTGTCGGGCGTTTCCGGGAGAGTACCCGATACCCGGAGAACGCGAAGTAGAAACTGAAAACCGCGACCAGCGCGAGAAAGAGCCGCCAGAAGTTCGGCCCGAGCGGGTACAGGACCAGCGCCGTCACCGAGACGACCGCCATCGAGTAGAGGTAGCCCCGCCCGAACCGCCTGTGGCGCTGTCCGCCTTTCTTCGTCGCGAGCGCCCCGAGGCCCGCGAAGAGTGCGAGGAATCCAGTCGCGATGTGAACCCACAGCGTCACCTCCTCGACTGTCGTCACGAGTTACACCCTCCGCCCGGCGAGTCGACCATTACCACCAGAGTTCGGGGACCGGGAACTTAAACTTACTGAGTGAGTACTCACTCGATCAGGTCGAGGCGGGAGTCGGGAGTCACTCGCACCGTCGGTCGGCAGTCGGTCGGCAATCGGACTGAGACGGTGCGGGACAAACGTCTCGGGCAGCGAAGAACGGGACGGGCTGTGCGAGTCAGGGTTCGGCGAGGAGGCTGTCGACGTAGGCCGACCAGCCGGCTCTGAGGTCGTCGCCGACGTCCATCTCCAGGGCGACGTGGAACCCCGTCGACCCGTCACCCGCGGCGAGCAGAAACGCGGCGGTCGCCCGGGGGTCGACATCTCGAAAGGCCTCCTCCTCGACGCCGTCGCGAACGATGTCGGCGAGTGCGTCGAGTGCCGCGCCCTCGAGGTCGCGGAGCGGGTCCCGCAGCGTCTCGTTGTAGGGCGCATGTGAGAGCAACTCCATGATCGCGACGTGGAGCCCGGCGCCCTCGTCGCCCGGCGCGAGGAAGAGTCGCTCGCAGGCCCCGCGGAGTCGGGTCTCCGGGTCGCCCGCGATGCCCGAAAGCTCCGCGCCGAACTCGGCGGCGGCGTGGTCGAGAAACGCGGCGATCATCTCGTCTTTGCTGTCGTAGTAGTAGTACAGCCCCGCCTCGCTCTTGTCGTACTCGGCGGCGATCTTCGCCGTCGTCAGTCGCTCGTAGCCGTGCTCCCCGAGCGCGCGCTCGACGGCGGCCGCGATCTCGGCTTTTGCCTCCGTGGGGACGTCGTCGGCGGCCATACTGGTGAGTGAACACTCAGTCGCTTGAGGGTTGTGGCTCGGACTCGGAGCCGGAGTCTGACCCCGATCCAGGTGGGGACTCGGTCTCAGATCCGGCATCTGACCCGGATTCCGCCTCTCTGTCGGGTGCGACCACGTCGTCGAACAGCACACCCGCGTCGCGGAGGGTGGCACCGACCAGATAGACGAACGCGCCGACGAACAGGACGGCGGGGAGGAGGTCGAAAGCCAGGACACCGAACGTGCTGTCCGGTGTCGCGCCGTAGTAGTCCGACCAGACGAACTCGTCGAGGCCGATGGCGATGCTCGCGAGCAGGACGACCACGAGGGCGATTCCACGCCTGAGCGTGCGGCGGAGGGACTCGTCGGTCACGGACCGGGATCGGATCGGCGTCCGGATAGAAGTTCTGCCGGCGTACCCGTCCGTCCGGGGAATTGTGACTCTCTTCCGAGGACACAAAGGATATCAGTGGCAAACCGATAACGGGGCCAATGCCACGACGCCGAGCTGTGCTATCGGCCGCTGGTACCGCCCTCGCAACCGCGCTCGCGGGCTGTCCGTCGTCGTCGACCACCCCCACTGCCGAGTCGACCGACGCCGGCGGGGAAGCGGTCGGGGCCGCGGACCGGGCCGCCGACTCGAACTCGACTGGCGCCACGACACCCTCTCCGACGCCCGTCGACGGAGCGAGTGGCGTCGAGAACGACAGCGCCTACACGGAGGTGTACCGGGACACTATCGACTCGGTCGTGCTGATCCGCAACCCGAACGGGTCACAGGGGACGGGCTGGCTGTTCGACGACGGGGTCGTGGTGACCAACGCACACGTCGTCGGGACCGCCGACCACGTCCGCGTCGGGTTCAGCGAGGACGAGACACAGGTCAGCGAGGTACTGGGACGGGACAACATGAGCGACCTCGCAGCCGTCCGGGTCGAGGACGCCCCCGACTACGCCGACCCGCTGTCGCTGACGGCGTCCGAACCCGTTATCGGGACGAACGTCGCCGTCATCGGCACGCCCTACGGTCTCCGCGGGTCGCTGTCCTCGGGGGTCGTCAGCGGGCGCAATCGACTGATCCCGAACCCGCGGGCGAACTTCGTCCTCCCGAACGCCATCCAGACCGACGCGCCGGTCAACCCCGGCAACAGCGGCGGCCCGCTCGTGAATCTGGACGGCACCGTCCTGGGGGTCGTCAACTCCGGCCGCGGCGACAACATCGCCTTCGCGATCTCGCCCGCGATGGTCCGCCGCGTGATCCCGGCGCTGGTCGAGGACGGCACGTACGACCATCCCTATCTCGGCGCGCGAGTCGGGCGCGTCACCGCCGCCGTCGCCGAGGCCAACGACCTCGACAGCGAGCGGGGCCTGCTCGTGCGGAGGGTCGCCCCCGGGAGCCCCGCCGACGGAACGCTGGAGGAACCGGTCTCGGCCACCCGCGTGGACGGCTTCCGGATCCCGACCGGCAGCGACGTTATCCTCGCTGTCGACGGGACCGGGGTGTCGACCCGACAGGCGTACCTCTCGAAGCTCTTTCTGGACACCTCGCCCGGTGAGACCGTGGCGATCGATATCGTGCGCGACGGCGCGGAACAGACCGTCTCTGTCACGCTCGGCACGTTCCCCGACCAGTGAGGTTCGACACGGGGTGGTCTCGTCGAACCCGGGGTGTGACGGGGGTCGTCGAAGCGTGTCGGACCCGGTCACCCGGTCGCGTCTTCGACGGCGAGTTCGGGCGTGGTCCAGATGACGAACTCGCCGTCGCGGTCGACGACGCCCTCGACGTGGTCCTGGTCGACCGGCGAGGGGTTGACCTCCGATTCGGCGACCGGCATCACCTGGTTGACGTCGTCGACGAGCCAGCCGATCGCACCCTGGTCGTCGAACCCCTCCGGGTCGAAGACGACGATCAGGTCCTCGGTACCGTCGACGTCGATGTCGAAGATGACCTTCGGGTCGAGGATCGTCGTGATCTGCCCCCGGAGGTCGACGACGCCCGCGACGTAGTCGGGCGTGTTGGGCACCCGCGTCACCGTCTCCCGTTTGACGATCTCCTCGACGTACTCGATGTCCAGACAGTAACGCTCCTCGCCGAGTGCGAACTCCAGTACCCGCGTCTCGTCTTCGGCTGTCGTCCCCGCCACTGCGTCGGCGCTCCGCGCTCCGCCCATACCGACCGCGCCTCCTGCCCCGCCGGCCGGGTCTCCCGCAGTCGCTCCGGTCTTACCGGCCGCCGTTCCCCCGTCTTCACCGTCGAAGCCGCTCTCTCCCCCCGCCTGCGCGGCGAGTGCGCTCGTGTCCACCGACGCGTCGTCGATATCCATGCCCGGAACCTGTGGAATCCCGTCCCCGAACGGCGACTCGTCACCGCCGGAATCGCCCCTGGGACCGTCACCCCCGCCCGCCTCACCGAACCAGTCGGCCGACTCCTGGGCTTCCTCGGTTGCTCCCGGTGTGTCTGCCGGGGACTCCTCGCCGCCGTTCTGCCGGGTGCTGTCCCCACTGTCGTCGGACGTGTCGTCGCTCATGTGGTCACCTCTGGTGTCGCCGCCGCGCTGTCGTCGTCACGTTGTGCCCGACTCGGCCGTTCGGGCTAATAAAAATACGCTCCGGGCTATCAAACGTGAAACCGGCAGGTCCGAAACCACGCCACCGCCGACTGGAAACGGACCCTCGTGGTCGCAAATCCGGGGAGTGCGGACGTTTCGGGACACAGACGCCGTCAGACGGGCGTCCGACCGGGTGGAAGATTTAACACGCTGGGGGCGAATAGGAGATCAACGAATGACAATCAACCCCCGGGACTACGACCTGAACGAACTGCGGGAGATGGCGCGCAAGCGCGGTGACGAGGACCTCCCCCCCGAGGACCCGACGGAGATGGAGTGGGAGCCCTTCGACGGGGACGGCCCGTCGGCGCCCGACTCGTTGCGGTCGGGCCTGTACCGCGAGTTGCTCCCGCTCGTCGGGGCCGGTGACGGCATGGAGAGGCCGTATCTGGAGCGGATCCCGGACACCTACGCCGCCGAGTTCGTCGTCTTCGAGTGGCTGGAGTTCCTCCTCATGCACTCGGGCTACCAGGGTGCGACCGACGCCATCCACTACTACGAGTCGATCGAGTGGGTCGACGAGGACGTCGCCTCGCAACTCGACGACTACCTGCTTGGGATCGGCAACGAGACCGCGACCGAGACCACGGAACTCGACGTCGACGACCACATGCTGAGTCTCGTCTACGTCGCCAAGCTCGCGGCGATGCAGTAACGGACCGGACCAGAGCCGACAGCCAGAGCAGACTGACCAGACCAGAACAGGCCATCCCGAGGTCCCGGGGCCGGTTTTCCGCCGTCGAAGCGCTTACAGTTTGTTCTCGACCGGACCACCGAGGTGACTGCCGAGTAACTCGATGAGGACGGTCGCAAAGCCCGTGTCGGAACTCCAGATCGCGGTCTCCTTGCGCACGCCGGGGAGTTCCTCGCCGCCGAGGACGCTCAGGAGGATCGTCTCGCCGTCGACCGCGAGGAGGCGGCCGGGGCTGTCTTTCCCGTCGTGCATCGTCTCGGGGACCTGTGCCACGCGAACGTCGCTGTCGGCGAACCGGTCGCCGAACTCGCCGTCCGCGCTGAACACCCACACGTCGATGTCGTCGGCACGTTCGCGGAGTGTCGCGGCGACATCGTCGTCGAGCAGGTCGTCCGCCGAGCCATAGAGGACCCGGTCTTCGGCCTCGGCGACGATCTGCTGGACGCGCCCGGAGACGTTGTCCCGACCGTGGACCGTCCAGACTCCCTCCTGGTGTTCCTCCCGGTGGTCGGCACCTTCACGGGCCATCTCCAGGAACTCGAAGGCACAGTCCTGTTCGGCCTCGAAGCGCTCGCGCAGTGTCTCGCGGGCCTCCTCCAGGTCGACCGCCCGGTACTGCTTCGGGTTGGACTGCTGGACCTCGACGAGTCCCCGCTGTTCGAGGTCGTCGGCCGCGCCGTACACCTGCGAGCGGGGCACGTCGGTCATCCGGTCGACGTCGCGGGCGGTCCCGGCCCCGAGGCGGGTCAGCGCGATGAACACCTCCGCCTCGTACTGGGAGAGCCCCAGGCGCTGGAGTGACTCGGCAGCGGCGCTGGCGTCCGCAGCGGCGTCGGTGTCCGAACCACCGTCGGCGTCTGCGCCGACAGTCTCCTCGTCGTCAGACATCACCGACCACCTCGAATTCAGTCATCGTCGGCCTCCTCGCCGGGTGCGGTCGCCGAGGCGTGGTCGTCGAGCCATGCGTGATACGCCCGTTCGAACTCCGTAGCCGAGAGCGTTCCGCCCGCCAGGTGGTGGCCCGCGTCGGCCAGGTCCTGGTCCGAAACGCGGCCGTCCTCGAAGATGCTGCCGGCGACGTCGGTCGTGACCGTCACCGCACTCGTCCCGGAGACGTCGACGACGTGGTCGGGGAACAGCGCCTCGCCCGCGAACGCGAGCGTCTCGCCGTCGGTCACGTCCCCAGGGACCGTCGTCTCGTACTCGACGGTGGCCGCGCCGACCTCGTCGAGGTCCCAGGCGACGTACACCCCCTCGGCGGTGGCGACTGCCTCGACCGGTTCGGGCGTGACCGATTCGATCCGGCTGTCGGCCCCCGGCGGCGACTCGTCGAGGACGACCCGGCCACCGGCGCTCGGGAACGTCACCGTCACCGACACCGTGTCGCCGGGCCGAACCCGCGACGGGTCGACCGACCGGGTCGCGAACAGCCGCCCGTGGCCGTTCGTCCGCGGCCTCGGTGCGGCGGCCGGCACCCCGGCAGCTGCGGTGTCGCGCGCACTCGCCGCCGGCTGACCGGCCGCTGTCGAGCCGTTCGCGACGGCGGATTCACTGCTGGCTGTCGCCCCGGCCGTCAGTCCGGTTCGTGAACCGGCCCCAGTGGCGGCCGTCGGACCAGCCGACGTCGGAGCCTCGTCCGGGGTATCCGGCGTGTCCGGCGCGTCGTCCGGGCCGAACGCGTCGTCGGGCCCGAGATAGCGCGTCCAGACGACGAGCAGACTCGGGAGGACGAACACGCTCGCGAAGAAGGCGTAGACGATCGTGAGCCCGGTGATGAAGCCGAACTGCTGGAGCGGCGGCAGGATGGCGAACACGAGCACGCCGAAGCCGCCGACGGTCGTGGCCGCACTCCCGAGCAACGCACCGCCGGTCCCCGTGACTGCGGTTCGCATCGCCGGGAACGCCGCCCCCTGGCGGTCGAGTTCCAGGCTGTAGCGCTCGCTGATGTGGATGCTGTAGGCCACGCCGAGCCCGATCGTCAGGCTCGTGATCATCCCCGTCAGGACGTTGAACGGGATCTCCAGGAGGTACATCGTCCCGAGGATCCACGAGACGTTGAACACGACGGGCAGCAGCGTCACGAGTCCGAGCGTCGCGCTCCCCTCGACGAGTCGGTAGACGACCATCAGGAAGACGAAAGAGGCGACGAGCGTGATGACCAGGCTCTCGACGACCGTCTGCAGCAGGGCGTCCTGGACGACCTTGTTGACGATGGGCGTCCCCGTCGCCGTGATCGTCAGGTCGCTGCCCGTCCCGCGCTCGACGCCCGACTCGACGTCGTCCATCTGGTTGGTGATCGCCTCGCCCGACGCGCCGCCGCGGATCGACGCCGTGAGACGCAGTGCGCGGTACTCGTCGCCGTCACGTTCGATCACGGCGCTCGCCTCCTCGGGCGCGGTGGCAAACAGCGAGTCGTAGACGCCCGCGACGTTCCGGTCGGGAACGCCGTCGCCGTCCGTGTCGGACGCCGCGAGCGTCGCATTGAACGTCGCGTTCGTCGCCGCGACCGACTCCATCACCGTCAGCGGGCTCCGGATGTCGGGTTCGTCGTTCGACAGCGTCACCGTCACCGACTTGTTCGCGACGCCGGCGCGCGTTCTGTCGACCCGGTCGAGCGCGTCAGCGGTCGCGACCTCGCCCTCGTAGAGGAACTCGGCGGTCGAATCCTCGCGGAGGAAGTTGTCGTTGACGTACTCGAAGGTCGCCCGCATGGAGTACTCGCCGGGCTGCATCGGCTCGGGAAGATTGTCCATCCAGTCGGGCGGCTCCTCCGCGATGAAGTCCTCGTTCGAGAAGGAGGTGTCGACCTGCGTCGCGCCGTAGGCACCCGCCGCACTGACAAGCAGCGTCAGGAGGATGACGGCGGCTGGCGCCCGGCGTGCGACGGTCGAACCGACTTCGAGCAGCTGTCCGAACCGGCCGCCGCCGGTCCCGAAGGCGGGTTTGCGCCGGTCGAAGCCGTACCCCTCCAGCAGTTCGTCGGCTTCGACTTTGATCGCGGGGACGAGCGCGCCGAAGACGACCAGCGCGGCGACGATCCCGGCGGCGCTCACGAGACCGAACTCGCGGATCGGGCCGACCGGGCTCGTCAGGTTCGAGAGGAAGCCGATGACCGTCGTCGCCGTGACGAGCACGAGCGCGGCACCGACGCCCGCCAGTGCCGTTCGCATCGATCCTGCGACCGTGGCGTCACCGGTCTCACCGGCGTCGCTGTCGGGAGGGGCGCTCTCCCCGCCGTCGGCGACTGCTTCCAGTGGGGTGCGTTCCTCGCGGTGGCGCATGAACACGTGTATCGCGTAGTCGATCGAGAGTCCGATGAGCAACACCGGGATGGCGACGAACAGCTGGTTGAACGCGATGTCGAGCCACCCCATGAAGCCGAAGGCGACCGCGAGGACGAGTCCGATGCCGGCGACGCCGAGCAGGATGTCGACCACGTCGCGGTAGGCGACGGTCAACACCAGCAGGACGAACAGGACGGCGATGGGCCCGACGACGACGAGGCTGTCCTGCATCGAGCGGCTCATCTCGTCGGCGATGATGCCGGCGCCGAAGACCATCCCCTCACCGTCGAGTTCCGCGTGGGCGATCTCCTGGACCGCGTTCTGGGACTCCTGGATGCGCGCGTTGGCCGACCCCTGGGCCGTCTCGGTCTCGGTGGTCTGTGTCAGGACGATCATCGTCGCGCCGGCGCTGGTCGACCCGGGCTCGTAGCCCGTCGGCATCAGGGCGAACGCGCCGCTCCCGGAGCCCTCGCCCAGGACCCGCTCGACGGTCCCCTCGACCGCCGACGCGTTCATCGACTCGAGCTGGTCGATCTGTGCTTCGAGCGGGGGTGTCGACCCGTTCTCGACGCGCTTCTGGAGCGTTGCCTGGTCGGCCTGCAAGGCCGCGCCACGTTCCTGTAGTTCCTGGGCCTGTGGCGCGAGTACCTGCTGGATACCCGCGTACACCTCGCCGAAGCCCTGCTGTATCTCGCCGGCGCGCTGGCGGTAGGTCGACTGGTTGATCTCCCCCTGCGCGTAGGAGGCGTTCAGCGAATCGAGCTGTGACTGCAGACTCCGCGTCCGGTCGAACAGGTCGCTGAACGTCGCGGCGCTCTCCGTCGAGAGGTTCGCGGTCGCCGCCTCGCGAGTGGCCGTGAGGTTGCGCTCGATAGCCGCGGCCCGCTCGCGGTAGGTCGCGTTGTCGATCTCCCCGCGTGCGGCCGAGCGGTTCAGCTCCGTGTAGCGGTGTTCGAGTCGGCGCGTCCGGTTCAGTGCGTCACTCAGCGTCGCGCCGGTCCCGTTGAGCCGGGCCTGCTCGGCCTGCAGGGCAGCTCCTCGTCGCGAGAGGTTCTCGGCCTGCTCCCCGCGGATGGCGGCGGTCGCCACCACCGTCGCGATGCCCGCCGGGCGCTGTTCGGTCGAGAGCGTGCTGTTGACCGTCTCGTTCTCGGTCAGCGCCCGCTGGAACCGCAACTGGTCCAGCAGCGACGACCGCGCGAGGACGTTCTCGTCCCGGACGACCACCTGGGCCGTCGTGGTGTTCGCGCTCGTGCCGAAGTTCGACTCGACGTAGTCCAGTTTCTCGGCCTCCGTCGAGTCGGTCTCGAACTGCGAGAACGAGGAAGACTCCTCGACCTGGGCGGCACCGACGCCGACCGCAGCGATCACCAGCAAGAGCCCGACGACGACCAGTCGCCGGTGTGTGACCACACCGTTCGCGACGTCGCGAATACCTACCATCGACTCCGCCTCCCTGCGTACCGGGGACCATTCCGTATCATACCAACAGTGATGTTAGTAGAATCCTACTGACGCTCTGCACATAAGGCCATCGGAACCGTCCGGGCGGGAGTAGCGAGTGCCGGTCGCTGCCAGCGACGAGAACCACTGGTCAGTCGAAATCACCGAAAGACGGTCCCGTCCGCTATTTTCCGGCGGGTGAGACGTTTACAGAAACGATAATCTGCACGGTAACTTTATCCGGGACGGCCGAGGATCCGACTCCATGAGCGACGACGAGCCGGTGCCCATCGGCGTCAAACTCGGAAGCACGCGAACAGTCATCGCGTACCCGGACGGGGACGACGTGGAGACGGTCCGGACGCTGACCTGCCTGGCGACCTACGAGGACGCCCTCACGGGCGAGGAGAAGGTCCTCTTCGGCGAGGAAGCCGCCCGCGAGTACCCCGACAGGGTCCAGTTCATGCTCCGGTCGGGCCTCCCGGAAGACGAGGAACGCGCGGAACTCACGAAGACGTTCTTCGAGGAGGTCATCGACGCCAACGACATCCCCGAGAACAGCGGCGTCGTCTACGCGATCCCGACCATCGACAACCCCGAAGGGCTCGAAAACCTGCAGGACGTCATCGAGAGTTCCTCCATCGGCGAGGCGCTCGTCGAGAGCTACCCCGAGTCGCTCTGCGGTGCCATCCCCGCTCACGGCGACGAACTCGAGGCTATCGACGACATCTTCGTCGCCGTCAACATGGGATCGACGAACCTGGAAGCCTCGGCCTACCGCCGCGGCGAGCAACTCGCGCCCTTCACCACGGGTGCCGTCACCGGCAACGAGGTCGACCGGATGATCGCCAACTACGTCGAGGAGGAGACCCAGGGTCGTGTCAACATCGACACCCAGACCGCCCGCGAGTACAAGGAGGAACACGCCGACTTCGACGACTTCGAGGCCTTCACCGACATCATCCAGCAACCCGGCGGGGGCTCTCACGAGTTCACCATCGAGCGCAGCGTCATGGACGCCTGCAACGAGTACCTCGACGACGCCGTCCAGGAGTTCTGTAACACCTTCCTGCCCGAACTCGCCAACGACTACATGAAGGTCTATCAACTGGCGCTGGACCGGCCGATCGTCCTGACCGGCGGGATGGCCTGTATCCCCGGCATCGTCGACCAGTTCGAGGAACGCGTCAGCGACGAACTCGACCGTGAGGTGGAGGCCACTGCCGCCGACGAACCCGACCTCTCGCCGTCTATCGGCGCACAGCGCATCGCCGACCGCCTCGTCGACAACCTGTAGTTCGTCGTCGGTTCTCGTCTGGAGCGGTTCTATCCAGTTGTATCTACTGGCGGAGTTGGGCTATAGATCGGACGAGTTTACCCGTGACCGCCGATGAACTGGAACGGATCGTCTTCGAACTCCGTTCGAAATCCGGTTCTGTCCCGGGTCCGCCGACCGAGTAACGTGACGGTCGACGGCCCGCGCACAGCGGACACGGCCCCTCTGTCACCGTTCGGGCTACAGCCAGCTACACCAGTAGCGTGTCGAGCGCGGCGGGGACGACAAGCACGTCGCTACCCGGTGGGACGGCCGCCTCGACGGTGTCTCTGGCGTGCATGAGACAGTCCTCGACCACCTCGGGATGCTGGCTGTTCGTCACGTAGAGGTCGTGGTCCCGGAGCGCGCGAGCGACGACGAACGCCCGCTGGGCCCCCGGTTCGTACCCCTCGCGCATCTCCTCGTAGAGCGCGTCGGCGCTCTCCGCACTGGAGAGCCACTCGTAGAAGCGCTGCTCGCCCGTTCCGTCGCCGGCGCCCTCCGGCAGTTGGGCGGGTATCACGACCCGGCCGCCCTCTCGAAGTGGATTGTTCGCTCCCAGCACAACGTAGGTCGCCGCTCGCGTCGTCTGGTAGAGATTGGCGTCCTTCGGCGCGCCCACACCCGCGAGTACGGCGTCGTACTCCTCGGTGACCTCCGCCGCGAGCACCCCGCGGGCCGTCTCGGCGAGGTCACGGACCACCGCTCGCGGGTCGCCGGCACTGGCTCCCAGAATACCGCTCGGGCCGTGGGTGACGTTCAGCGCGAAGTCGACGCCGACGAGGTCGCCCGCCCGGTCGAGGAACTCGCGGAAGGGGTTGTCCGCGACGCGGCCGAGGCGGACGCCCCCCTCCGCGAGCAGTTCCGGCCCGTGCGTGTAGCCGATCTGTGACTCGCCGCCTGCGCCGACGACGACAGTCTTCGCGCCCCCCGAGAAGCCGGCGTACTGGTGGGGTTCGACCATCCCCGTCGAGACGACCCGGTCGGCGCCGGCGACCGTCTCGTGGATCCCGATAGAGACGCCGTCGACTTCGCCCACAGTGACCGTCGCCCCGGGGTCGTGGTTCACGGCGAGGTCGGCGTGGTCGCCCAGTCCGTCGGCGAGTTCGGCGTCGGTCATCGGCCGGTGAAGGCCCAGACCGACCACCACGGAGACCTGGTCGCGGCCGACGCCCGCTTCGGACAGTTCGTCCGTCAGGACATCGAGGAGGGTATCGTCGGGCGTCGCGCGCGTTACATCGGTGACGACGATCGCGACGCTCTCGTTCCGGTCGACACGCTCTCTCAGCGGTGGCCCGTGCGGATCGGCGACGGCTGCGCGGGCCGCGACCTGCGGGTCGACCGCTTCGCCGCCCGGCGGACGACAGACAGTCACGTCGCAGTCGGGTAACGAAACCTCGACGGCTCCCTCGCCCAGGGGCAGTTCGACTGGCACGTCCGGGTCGACGCCTGCCACGGCCGAGAGTGTACCGGTCACTCGCTCGTGGACGACGTGCCCGCCAGCGCGTCCACCCGGCCGACCAGCCCCGGGAGGAAGACGATACCGACAGCGAGGACGCAGTACGAACCGCCAGCGAGGACGACGTTCGACGCGCTCGCTTCGGCGACGACCAGCGCGCCGGCCAGAAACGCCAGGCCCACGACCGACAGCGCCACCCGTTCGACTCCCGACCGGAATCGCTCGGCGCCTGACCACCGGACGGTCCCGAGGAGGCCGCCGAGACTCCCGCCGAGTGCGAGCGCCACGTTGCCGGCGTCGCCCGCGACGAACAGCGCCGGTACTGCACAGACGGTCGCCAGTCCGAACACCACGGCAGGACCCCGCCGGAGTGCGACGACGAGCGCCCCGAGCAGGAGGAGTCCGACCGCGGCGCCCGCGACGACGTCACCCAGGTAGTGGACGCCCAGCACCACCCGCGAGAGTCCGACCGCGGCGACGAGCCCGGCGACCGGGACGACCAGTCGGCGGTCCCGATGGCGGTCGAACGCGACGAGGACGCCGCCGTAGACGGTCGTCGCCGCGATGGTGTGGCCGCTCGGGAAGCCGACCGGACTGTCGGGGGTCACGGCCCGATACGCCGACTCCGGAGGGCGCGGCAGTCCGATCCCCCACTTCAGCGAGAGCGTCATCGCCAGCGCGAGAAACGCCGTCGCCACGACCGCCAGGAGTTCCTCGCGATGGTCCTCGGCGTTCCAGTAGGCCAGCGACAGCCCGACCATCGGGACGTTCGCACCCCCCAGTGCCGTGACGACCAGCACGACCGGTAGCAACTCCGCCGGAACCGCCTCGCGTATCGCCCGACTCGCCGCGACCAGTCGAAACACGTCCACCCGTCCACACCGCCCCGACTAAACGCTTCGCCTCCGGTGGTCGACCACCGGTGACCGACTGTCGCTTTCACCGTCGGCGGCCGACTGTACTCTTCCCGACCGTCTCACCGGATCTCGTGAGTCACGATGTCCGCCGACTCACAGACCGGACAGGTCACCGTCCCCCGGTCGACGGTCCTCCCGCAGCGGCGACACTCGACGACGACCGACGGACCCCGGCGGAAGACCACTCTCCCGAGAAACGTCACCGCTCGCTGCCCCCGTAGTCCGCCGCTGAAAATACAGAATCGGTGTGAGACCGCTCTACGATGCGGGAGTCACTCCACGAGTGCAGCCAACAGGTCCGCAGCGAGGTCCTTCTCCAGGGGGTCGTTGGCGTTCCCACAGTGAGGAGACTGCACGCAGGCCGGACAGCCGTCCGCGCAGGGACAGTCGCGTATCATCCCGAGCGTTCGCTCCATCAACTCGGCGACCGTCTCGTAGGCGCGGCTGTTGAGCCCCACACCCCCGGGATAGCCGTCGTAGACGAAGATCGTACTCCGGTCGGTGTGGGGATGCATGGGCGTCGAGAGCCCGCCGATGTCGCGCCGGTCACAGAGAAAGGAGAGCGGGAACAGCGAGATCATCCCGTGCTCGGCGGCGTGGATCGCACCGGGGAACGCGTCGTGGGCCTCGCCCGCCGCCTCGATGTCGTGTCTGAGCGGATCGGGGACCGTGAAGTAGAGCGCCTCGGTTTCGAGCGTCGTCTCGGGCAAATCGAGCGACTCGCGACCGATGGGCTCACCGCTCGACCGGTCGCGGCGCTCGAAGCCGGTGATCTGCTTGCGCATCGTGACGTCCGCGAACCGGACTGTCACGTCGTCTCTCTCGGGTAGGGTCCGCTCGCGTCGGTCTTCCTCGACGGTGATCGCCTTCTCGTGGAGCACCTGCGTGTAGTAATCCGGGTCGACGGGTGCGAGGTCGGCGACGTCGTGGCGCAAATCGAGATCGACCACCTCGAAGTCCTGGCCCTGGTGGTGGTAGACCGCGCCGGGGTGGGCGTCCCGGAGCGCGTCGGCGAACCCGAGCCTGGCGATGGCGTCGCCACCGCGCCCGTCGCGCAGTTGTACCTCCCGATCACCGACAGTCCGGAGACTCGTCTCGTGCTGGGGGCTACCGTCGCCGTCGTAGAGCCAGCGGACGCCCGCGTCCGTGGTTCGGCGGTCCAGCTCCCCCGACTCGGTGAGGTCGGCGACGATATCGGGGAATGAGTCGCCGAAGTGGCGGTCGTCGTCCGGGCGGAGCCACGTCTCGCGGGCGGCGGCCCGAACGTGGTCGGGGAGCAGTCGTCGGTTCGTCGGGTTCGAGACGGCCTGCTCGGGGGGTTCGTCGAAGAAATCGGCGGGGTGGCGCACGATGTACTGGTCGAGCTGGTCCTCGCCGGCGACCATGGCGACCAGCGACGGGTCGGTCCCGCGGCCGGCCCGCCCGCCCTGCTGGAAGGCCGCCATCCTGGTCCCCGGATAGCCGTCGAGGAGGACGGCGTCGAGGCCGCCGATGTCCACGCCGAGTTCGAGCGCGTTCGTGCTCCAGACGCCCCGAACCTCGCCCGATTTCAGGCCGTCCTCGATGTGCTCGCGCCGGTCGTCGGTGAGCGCGGCCTGGTAGGCGTGGATCTTCCGGGAGAGTGCCGTTTCGCCGCGACTGCGCAACTCGCGACCGCTCTCGGTGGCGTAGCGCTCGGCGGTCTGTCGGGAGCGGGTGAACGCCACCGTCTGAAAGCCCCGGTCGACGAGGTCGACGAACAGTTTCATCGTCTCGACGTGGGACGACCGGCGGCGGCCGCTGCCGAAGCCCCCGCCGCCCTCGTACTCGGGCGGGTTCCAGAGCAACCAGTGGGTGGGACCAGTAGCACTCCGGTCGTCCTCGACGGCGACGAACGAGTCGGGGGACTGGCCGGTGACCGTCGCGGCGTGGTCGACGGGGTTGCCGATGGTGGCCGAACAGCAGACCCACTCCGGGTCGCCGTCGGCGCTCGCGGGCCCGCCGTCGGCGAAGCGCTCGCAGATCCTGGAGAGACGACGGAAGACGAGCGAGACGTGGCTCCCGAAGACGCCGCGGTACTCGTGGACCTCGTCGATCACGACGGTTTCGAGGCGCTCGAAGAACCAGTCCCACAGCCGGTGGGCGTGGGGCAGGATGCCGTAGTGGAGCATATCGGGCGTCGTCAGCAGGACTGTGGGCTGGCGCTCGCGGATAGCTTCTTTCTCCGAACGGTCCTGTCGTCCGGTGTAGACGTCGACCTGTACACCCGAACCGAAGCCCAGGCGGCGGGCGTACTCCGAGAGCGTGGCGGCCTGGTCGTTGATGAGTGCGACCTGTGGGGCGACGTAGAGGGCGGTCCCACGCTCGTCGAGTGCGCGCTCGAAGGCGGGGACGGTGTAGGCCAGCGTCTTGCCACTCGCCGTCGGCGTCGCGAGAACGACGTTGTCCCCGTCGCGGGTCGCCGCGATGGCCTCGGCCTGGTGGGCGTAGAGTCGGTCGATGCCGTCCGCGGCGAGGGCCGTCCGCAGGCGCGAATCGAGGTCGACGTCCCGAAACGTGGCCTCGTGACCGGGGATCGTCCGGCGCTCGCGGACCTGTCCCTCGTAGTAGGGGCGGCTCTGCAACCAGTCGATCGTCTCGTCCACGGGCGGTTTTTGGGATGGGGGAGCCTAACGGTTGCGGGCGAGGGTGAGCGAAAGCGGGTGAAGGTGGGACAGGGTGGGCGAAGGCGGGTAATGGACTGGTCCACTCGTCGCGGAACGGTCCGGTCGCCGGAGTGGGATACCTAGCCCAGGAGTGGCCCGACGAGGAGGGACAGACCCGCGAGCGTCCCGGCGACGCCGCCGACCACCAGCGCGTTCGCGACGACCCGGGCCAGCCGTCGTTGCCCGTCTGTGACGTCGAGCGACAGCCACCCAGTCACCTGCAGCGTACCGAGCGTGAACGAGGAGACAGCCAGGAAGGCCATCGACCAGCCGGTCAGCGCGTCGCTATCCGGACCGAGAAGCGTCGCTGCGGCGAGTGTGCTCTGTCCGACGCCGAGGGCGACCACCCCGAGACCGAAACGTCGTTCGAGAGACACGTCTCGACTGCCGAGTGTCGGTCACAAGTGTCTTTCGTCGCGGAGGATCGGTCGCGGGGCCGGGTCCACACCCGGGTTCGACGGAACCGTTTTCTCCGGGCCGTGCCGAGGGCGGGTATGCCGACGGTCCAGCGGAGTACGATATCGCCCTCTCGGACGGGCGCCACCGCCGGAATATCGTGGTCGATTTCGACGTGGTCGAGTTCCTCGATGTGAGGAGGGTGTACCGCGAGCGCTTTCCGAGGAGCGTGGCGGGATCTGTGCTGACGTGATCGAGGAAGGTCAGTGACGGTGGGCGACGAACTACGGGTAGTACAGCAGGTTGACGACCCCGATTCGCTTGCCGACGCGGTTCGAGAGCGACGAAGTGAGGTCCCACCGACTGGGAAACCACCACCCCTTTTTTGATTCGGTCCGGCGTATCCCCGAAATATGGCAGAGGACTCCATCTACAACAAGCACCTGGACGTGTTCCTGCTGTGGGCGTGTCGTGAGACCGGTATCCTCGACGAGTTGCTGGACGGCCCCGTGACGGCCGCGGACGTCGCCGAGAGTGCCGGCGTCACCGACCGGGCGGCGACCGTCTCGCTGGCGGCGCTCGCCGAGATGGGCTACGCCGACCACTCCGACGACGGCTACGAGGCGACCGCGGCACTCGACGGCTTCCGCCCGGAGACGGACGTGCTCGACCGGGGGATCCTCCCCCACCGCATCGACTCGCTGGACCACTACACGGACCTGCCCGAACTGATGGAGACGGGCGAGGCGCCGGAACACACCGAGGCGGGACTCCGGCGGTACATGGCCGCGATGGCGACCATCGACGACACGACGGTTCGCAGCATCGTCACGACCGCGGAACACGCACACCCCCGCCCCGGGCGCGTGCTCGACGTCGGCGGTGCCCACGGCAAGATCTCCGAGGAGTTCACACGGCGCGGCGCGGACGTGACCACGCTCGACATTCCGCCGGTCGTCGACCTGCTGGAGTCACATCACGCCGAGACCGGCCTCGACGTGGTGGCGGGCGACGCCCGCGAGTCGCTCCCCGGGGGGTTCGACCTCGTGGTCAGCGCGCGGATGATACTCTCCTTTTCGCCCGAGGAACTCGGGGCGTACTTCGAGAACGCGTTCGACGCACTCGAGCCCGGCGGCACGTTCATGTGTACCGAACGGGTCTGGGACCGCTCGGAGATCGCCACCAACTTCGCGGTCCACATGCTGACGGTCTCCCCGAACGGCCACATGTACACCGAAGCCGAGTACGAAGAGGCACTCGAAGCGGCCGGGTTCGTCGACACCGACGTCCGGGACGTCCCCGACACGCCCTTCCAGGGGATCGTCGGCCACAAACCCGAGTAAAACGCGGCGAAGACGGCGGTCACGACGACGCGGAACGCGAGACGCGAGGCGCGTCAGTCGTCTTCCGTTCTGGAGGGGTCCCGGCCCCACACGGACTTCCGCTCGCCGTTGACCCGGTCGACCAGGTCCGCCGCCTTGCCCGGCAGCGAGACCAGGCCGCCGGGGCTCTTGAGGACGACGAGGAGGAGCACGACCCCACCGACGATATCCTGGAGTTCGGGGAAGTCGACCGCCTGTCGGCCCAGTCCGCTGATGATCTCCAGAGCGAACGCCCCGACGACCGGCCCGGCGACCGTCCCGATCCCGCCGACCGCGGCCGGGAGGACGATGTCGATGTTGACGAGGACGCCGAACACCACGCGGGGGCGGATCGACGGGAAGTACATCGCCCAGAAGGCACCGGCCCACGCGGTGAAAAACGCGCTCAGGGCGAGTGCGAACAGCTTGTACCGGACGGTCGGGATACCGACGGCCCGGGCGGCGTCCTCGTCGTCACGGATCGCGTGGAGGTAGAGCCCGGTCTGGGACCGTTCTAGCAGCAACGCGACGAGTGTGACCACCGCCAGAAACGAGAGGACGACGTAGTAGTAGGGGAGTCGCCCGGTGAACTGGAAGGCCGCGAGACCGAACTCCGCGCCGTAGGCGTCCGGTAGCGGTTTGACGACCCCGCTCGCGCCACCGACCGCGTCGACGTTGACGAACAGGTAGAGCAACAGCTCGGCGAACGCGAGCGTGACGAGGACGAAGTAACTGCCCCTGATGTCGTACCGGAAGGTCAGGCCGCCGAGACAGAGGGCGTAGCCCACGGCGACCACGCCACCGGCGAGCATGCCGAGCCACGGCGAGACGCCGAACTCGCGGGCCAGGACGAGCGGGGTGTAGGCCCCGAGCCCGAAGAAGGCGGCGTGCCCGAGCGAGAACTGGCCGGCGAAGCCCGAGACGAGGTTCCAGCTCTGGGCGGCGGTGGCCCACAGCAACGCGAGGATCAGCGCCTGCAGCGACAGGACGCTCGCGAGACCGACGCCGAACACCCGCACGTCGAGTGCCTGGGGCAACACCGCCAGCAGCGCGAACGCACCGACGGTCAGGGCGGGCGTCGCGTACCACCGGTCGCCCAGAGTCCGGAGCGACGCGACGACGGCTCCGAGCAGCCGGACGACCCGGTTCGGGAGCGTGTCGCGGTCAGTCACCGACCTCACCCCCGAACAGACCGGTCGGTCTGAACACCAGCAGTCCGACGAAGACAACCAGTATCAGGACGTTGTAGTACGAGCCCGGCAGGAAGTACGACCCGAAGACGTGGAGCAACCCGACGACGAGGCCGCCGACGACCGTCCCGGGGATCGACCCGAGTCCGCCCAGTACCACGACCACGAACGCGATCGTCAGGTAGGTGTTCCCGAGGTACGGGTCGAACGGCTGGACGAACGTGACGAGTCCGCCGGCCAGGCCCGCGAGGCCGGCCCCGAGACCGAACGTGAGCGCGTCGATCCGTTCGACGTCGACGCCGGCGTAGGCGGCGCTGGTTCTGTTGTCTGCCGTCCCGCGGATCGCCCGTCCGGTGTGTGTCCGGTGGAGGAAGACCCAGACGGCCGCGAAGGTGGCGGCGGCGACGACGAGCGCGTACAGCTGACCCCTGATGACGTAGACGCCGCCGACCGCTATCGACCCGAGGTCGAGGTCGAGATTTCGGGGCGTCGGACCGAACGTCCCCTCGACCGCGGCGATGATGACGATCGAGAACGCGATGGTGACGAGCAGTCGACTCGACTGTCGTTCCTCGACGAGCGGCGCGATCGCCGACCGCTGGATCGCGACCCCGACGGCGAACAGGAGAACGCCCGCGACCGGGAGACCCAGAAACGGCGACAGCCCCTGCCCGGCGACCACCCAGACGGTGTACATCCCGACGACGACGAACGCACTGTGTGCGATATTGACGACGTCCATGACGCCGAAGATGATGGTGAGACCGACCGAGACGATCCCGTAGATGCCGCCGAGCAGGACGCCCAGCACGACGAGCTGGACGAAGATCGTCGGGTCGAGAACGAGCGGATTCGGGATCGTATCTACCTCCGTTCGCGTGTCGTGTGACACTGTCGCCGGCGTGGCCCGTAGTGTCTCCGGATCGGGACGGTCCGAACGGCCGGCGGGTCAGTTCGACACCAGCGTGTCCGTGTTCACCTCGGCGGCCGCGAACTCCTCGGGGTAGACGGTGGCGATCTCGAGGTCCTGGACCTGGGCCGTCGTCGCCAGCGCGTTCGCGTTCTCGCCGTCATCGCGGAAGGTGATCGGCGGCATCGCCATCACGTGGTCGCTGACCGTCAACTCCCCGAGCGCCGCGTTCAGTTCCTCGGGGTCCGTGGTCCCGGCCTGTTCGAAGGCGGCGATCATCACCTGTGCAGTCGCGTAGGACATCCCCTGGTTGGACGCCATGGGGGCGGTGTCGTAGGTCTCCGCGAACCGCTGGCTGAGCTGGCCGACCCGTTCCTGCGAGCGGTCGAGGCGGAACCCCGTCGAGAGCGACCCCTCGATGATATCGCCGATCTCCCCGAAGTTCTCGGCCGTGAATCCCGCGCTGGCCGCGCCCGAGAAGATAGGGGGCCAGTAGTCCTGGTCCTGCATCGCACCGATCATGCCCATGAACTGCTGGGGGAAGACGGTGGGAAAGAGGATGTCGGGGTCGGCCTCACGGAGCGACGTCACCTGCGTGTCCGCGGTCTCGCCGAACCCGATCGTCTCTTCTCTGACGAGTTCCAGGCCCGCCTCCTCGACGGCGGTACGCAGTCCGTCGCTGATCGACTGGCCGTACGTCGTGTCGATGTAGAAGACCCCGACGGTCTCGGGTTCGTACCCCGCCGCCTGAGCCCCGGCCAGCGTGTGGGTGACCGTGTTCCTGGCCATCTCCCTGGAGTTGGGCTGGGTCCGGTAGACGTAGTCGAACTCCCGTTCCTGGAGGATCGACGCGGCCGTCGAGACGTCGATGACGAAGGGCACCCCCTGGCGTTCGGCCGCCGTCGCCGCGGCCGCGGTCACGCCCGACGAGTACGTCCCCGTCAGGATGTCGGCGCCCTCGTCGACGAGTTCGCGAACCGCCTCGCCCGCCACCGACGGGTCGTTGGCGTGGTCGCGACTGAGCACCGTCACCTCGGCGCCGCCCATCGACTCGACCCCGCCGTTCTCGGTCGCGACCGTCGCTGCCAGGTCGACTGCCTGGGAGCACCGCGTCCCGGTGTAGGAGGTGCTCCCCGTCAGGGGGTGTATCGTCCCGATGACGACCTCGTCGGGGGCGTTCCCCGAGGCCGTCGAGGTCGTTCGTGACCCCGTCCCCTGCGTGGCAGTGCCGGCGTTCCCGTCCCCGTCTCCGTCTCCGTTTCCGTTCCCGTCACTGGTCCCCGGGTCGTTCGACCCACCGAGACAGCCGACTAACGAGGCCGCTGTCACCGTGACGCCGGTTGCGAGGAAGCCGCGACGCGACGTCGCACCGCTTCCGCGCCCCCGATTTTCGTCCTGTCCGGGTACACGGTCGCTGGTCGTCTCAGGATCTGACATAGATGCAGTTTCTGTCCGGGTATATAAACCAGTTACGTCTATTTTTACGTAGAGAGAACCCCTGTGTGTGAATATTTACGTGATACTGGGGGACGCCTGTTGAGAACGATAACGTGATATTGAGGAGAGAATGTTAACGTGAAAAGTTAACTGTGCGGGCGGTCGAATACCCGGTATGCGCGGACCAGCGGAGAAGGAACTCGACCCCGCAGTGTCGACGCTGTTCGTCAGCGCGATCCACGAGGAACTCTCCCAGTACGAGGGGCAGCGAGTCGGCGAGCCGCGTCCCTGTCCGAACTGCGGGAGCGACGAGCGGCGCAAGAACGGCTACCAGAACGCGCCGAAGACGGTCGCACGACTCGTCACCGCGGACGGGATCGCGGACGTCGGCGTCAGAGTCCAGCAGTACGAGTGTACCGCCTGCGGGCGGTCCTACCAGGGGGACCTCTCGGAACTGTTCTACGAGGGGTGTGACTACGCGAAACCGGTCGTCGATTGCTGCCGGTTCCACGCTCGCGAGCACACGCCGACGGCCTGTGAACGACTACTCCGGCGGCGGTACGGCCTGCAGGTCAACCGCGACACCGTCTCCCGGTACGCCGACCGGTTCGACGACCAGTCAGACTGGCACGCCATCGACATCGCCGGTTACACCTACTCGCTCGATTTCCTCTCCGCCCTGTTCGGCGACGGCGACGGTGACGAACCGGCCTTCGTCATCAGGCGGTCCCGGGCCATCTGGTGACCCGACAGCTGGTGACCAGGCCGAGGACTGCTGTGCCCCGCGCCTCGCTGGTCGGCCGCTGTCGTCTCATGCCTCGCTCGTCAGTCGACGAACTCCTCACGGAGTTCCTCGGGGAGCGAGTCGACGACGTCGTCGCCGGGAGCCCGTTCGATCGCCTCGGCGGTCAGTTGTGCGTAGTAGCGGTACTTCGTGTGGGTCTCCTCTTCGCCCCAGTCGCTGCCCATGTACGCCAGTGGGTTCGCGTCCGGCGAGAGGATGCGACCGTCGAGGCCACCCTTCGTGACGTAGGCGTGCTCGACGTTCCCGAAGTAGTACGTGCAGTTCTCGAACTCGAACGAATCCATCACGGTACACTCGACGTTCCCGGTCGCGTTCGCGAGCAGCGGCGCATCGACCGTCTGCCCGGGGACCGTCTCGACGCCGAGGTGGTCGATCTTGTCGAGGTCGCGCCCGCTGACCATCCCCGACAGGATCAGCGCGTCGACCAGTTCGACGGAGGGCGCGGCCAGGACGAACTCCCCGCTCTCCTCGATTATCTCGTGGGTGTAGGTCTTGTGACTGACCGCGAGCAGGTACCGGAACGGGTTGTACCCCGCCAGCATGTACCACGACGCGGTCATGAGGTTCGGTCCCTTCTCCTCGCTGTTGCTCACGACCAGGGAGACGACCTTCGGCTTGAAGATGGCCTTCGAGTCGTACTCGCCGATCTCGTCGAACGTCGCCCGCGGGTCGGTCTCTGCTGGATCGTCGGCGTCGCCCATATCTCTCGCTGTCCGCTCTCCCCCGTAAGAATTCCCCTTCGGGCAGTCGACGCCTGTTCGAGTAGTCGGGGAGCGTCGCCCCGACCGGAATTACCAGTCTGTGAGAACAGGTGACACGGTTCAAGAGCGTGGCCGGAGGAGTGTCGAGTATGACACGACTCGAGGACGTCTCGCTGGAAGCCCTGCAGGAGCACCTCGACGAGGTACAGTCACAGGCAGCGACGCGCCAGTTGATGGTCGCGATCGGCGCGAAACAGGGGATGGCCCCCGACGAACTCGCGGCGTGGTACGGACTCGACGCCGAGACGGTCGAGGAGTGGCTGACGGCGTTCGAGACCGACCCGCTGGAGGAGGTCGTCGCCGAGATCGAGCGGTTCGAACTGCCCGGGCGGTCCACCGTGCCGGTGGTGCGCCAGCCCGGCGTCTCCCGGGTCACGTTCCTCGACTACGAGGCAGTCCGGGACATGGGCTGGGACGTCGACGACGAGGACCTCTTCGCGAAGGCCCACGACGCCGGCCTCTCACACGAAGAGTACGGCCGCGTCGCGGTCGAACGCGGCGAGACAGTTCTCGACGCGGTCGAGGACCGCGGCTACGAGTGGCCCTACGCGTGTCGTGGCGGCGCGTGTTCGAACTGCGCCGTCCTGCTCAAGTCGGGCGAGATCGCCATGCCTGGCCAGCAGATACTCCCGGAGGAAGCCATCGAACGCGGTGCGCGACTCACCTGCGTCGGCGTGCCCGTCACCGAGCGGGTCGACATCGTCTACAACGCCAAGTACCTCGATTTCCTCGACGAACTCCGGCTGCCGCCGGGCCCGTTCGAACGCTCCCGGAGCGCGTGACTGACCGCGGGGAGCGCCCGACCGGCCACGCGCCGCGCCCGACCGACCGCACGGAGGCGACCGCACGGGGGCGACCGCGGGGGACGACTACTCCCCGCCCTCGACTTCGGACCGGATGTTCTCGAAGTAGGTGTCGATGTCCCGGCTGACGATCGGCCGGATGACGCGGTTGCTGATGTTCGCGACGCCGCCGCTGTAGGTCACCTCCGCGGTGTAGACGAGTTGTGCGCTGCCGTCGTCGGCCTCCTGGATCTCCATGGCCGCGAGGATGTCGAAGTTGCTCCCGGTCTTCGAGTCGAAGGCGTCGGCCCGCGTGACGACGTAGTCCGGCGGGTTCATCTCGACGAACTCGGCCTCGCCCGACAGCGAGACGGTGAGGTGGCTCACCCCGCGCGTGATGTCGACTGTGTACTTGCGCTCGGAGACGCGGTCGATCGACTCGGCACCCGGGACACACCGCGTCAGCGTGTCCGGGTCGGAGATGGTCTCCCACAGTTCCTCGCGGCCGGCGTCGACCCGGACGGCGTCGGAGAACTCCAGTTCACTCGTCTCTTCGTCCTCGTCATCGGGCACGTCCCCTTCCGGCTTTTGCTCCTGCTGTCGGTCCTGCTCCTGCTCGTCGGGTGCTGGCGTCTCGTCTTCTGTGGGAGTCATGTGTGCTGAAAGGCGGGGTCGGAAACGGAACGGGGGCTATCCGGTCGCTAGTTGCTCGGGACCTCGATGATCGAGAACTGCGCGGAGGCGATCCCGACGTCGTAGCGGTCCCTGCTCTGGTCGGAGATCCGGACCTCGTAGGGGTAGCTGCCGGGCGAGAGGTTCTCCGTCTCGAGGGTGGCGTTCCACTGGGGAATCGTGTTCTCGTCGTCGCGACCGTGTACCCACTGCAGGGAGATGTCCTCGAACGCGCCGTCGGGCGAGACGACCGTCACCGAGTCCAGCGCCATGTCGCCGCTGTCCTCGATCTGCTCGCCGGTGCTCGGGTCGACGAGTCCGTTGGCGCCGACCACGTTCCCGGAGTAGCTGTCGTAGATGCCGATGACGAACGTGACGTCCATCTCCGGCGTGAACTCCCGCTCGGGCGCACACGCGCCGACGAAGCCGTTGGTGTAGTCGGGGATGTCGCCCGGCCCGCCGCTCCAGTGGGTCGCCGCGTCGACGATGTAGTTCGTCGGGTCGTCGTACTCGACGACCTCGAAGGAGTCTTCGAGGATACCCACGGTGCGGAAGTTGCCGTCGCCGCCGGAGATCTCGACCGTGTAGGTGTAACTCCCCGTCGACATGTCGCTCGCGAGGACGGTCGAACCGCCCCACTCCTGTGCGGGGTTCTCCTCGTCGTCGCCCGCCCAGCCCAGTTCGACTTCCGGGCCGCCGTCGACGGTGACCACGACGCCGTCAAGGTCCTCGTCGGTGAGCTGTTCGCCCGTCTCGGGGTCGTAGATCCCGACGTAGAAGATGATCTGCATCCCCGGGACGAACCGGCGCGACGCGGAACAGGCGGAGACGAACCCCGCGTTCCCGGGGACGCCCTCGGACCCGGCTGCGGTCTCGGCGGTCACCACGTAGTTCTCCGGCTGTGGCTCCGGCGTCGCGGTGGGTTCCGCCGTCTCGGTTGCGGTCGGTGTCTCGGTCGGCGTGCTCTGGCCCGGCGTGTCGGTGGCGGTGTCCCCGCCCGGACACCCGGCGAGCCCGACCGTCGCCCAGCTCGCCGCACCGCCCGCGAGCAAGCGACGACGACTCGTACCTTCGTTCGACTGCTGGCTACGTTCCTGACTCATTGTACGATCGACTATTCCCGAGAGACGGATAAAACCTCCTGCCCCCATTCCAGACAACTGAGAACCCGGGCTCCAGCTTTTATTAATCCCCGCCCGAACTTGCTAGTAAGATGCATGAAGACACCCCCGGAGCCGACGGCGACGGACGCGCTGACAGAGACGACCCGCGGGACCGGTCGGACGCGGTCACACGCCGGCGACTCGTCGCGTCCGGTGCGGCCGCCTGGGCGACCGTGAGCCTCGCGGGGTGTCAGTACATCACCGACCCGGGCGTCGACACGGCGACCGAGACCCCGACGCCGACGGTCACCACCGAGACGACGACGACCGACTCGCCGACGCCGACCCCGGACCCCAACGCGACGCCGACGCCGACGCCGGACCCCGACGCCACCCCGACACCGACGGGCACGCCGACTCCGACCCCGACACCGAGCCCGACGCCGACGCCGCCCGCCACGACGACTGCCTGTTCCAGTATCGACGAGTTCGTCCCCGGCATGGAGGTCGGACTCCACGTCGGCGTCTACGACAGCGAGACCGGCGAAGCGCTCGGCGAGGACGACCTCGACGCCGTCACCGTGACCTTCCCCGGCGCCGACTACGACGAGCGGGACCTGAACTGGCGGGGCGCACACGAACGCTACGACGAGGCCACCTGGGGGACGAAAGTTGTCACCGACCCCGAAGCCGAGTCCGGCGTCTACGACTACGAGGTCGCGGTCGAGGGTGCCGACGGCGACCTGCGCGTGACAGTCACCGACCGGTTCGTCCTCGTCGGCTGACGCTCGCGACCGTGTCTCGCTTCTCGCTTCCCGCGCCAGGCGCTCGAGAGCGTCACGTTTTCCCGCGGAGTGATAACTGACGGACACCTTATCAGGAACGGTGCGGTATCGTCCGGTATGACCGTCGACGAACTCGGCGAGGTCGGGATCGAGCGAATGGACGACCGCGAGATCCGCGAGTTTCTGACGAGTCGGGGAGTGGGGGTACTGGGCCTCCCGGCGGAAGACGGGCCGTACCTGATCCCGATGTCGTTCGGGTTCGACGGCGACGCGGCGCTGTATTTCACGTTCCTCGTGGGTGCGAGCAGTCGGAAAGCGGACCTCGCCGACCGGGCCGACGTCGCCCGGTTTCTCGTCTACGACGCACGGTCGGCGTTTACCTGGCAGAGCGTCGTCCTCACGGGCGAGATCAGCGAGGTCACACCCGAGGAGTTCGAGGCCGTCGCCGAGACCATGCACAACGCCTGGCGCCCGGCCCTGTTCGAGGACACCGAGTTGACCCGCGGCGTCTCTGTCTACCGGTTCGAGGTCACCGACCGTGTCGGGTTCAAACACACCGGGCTCCCGCCCGGATTCGCGAGCGAACGGACCGAAGCTGGAAGCGACGAACACTGAGCGGCCCCTCCGCTCTTTCGTCTTCGGACGGCGACCGCCGGACCGCCGACTGCCGGTCTGTCGAGTGCGTTCCGCGAACCCGGCAACGGGACTCGCCGTGACAGCTGACCGCCTTGTCTCCGGTCGAGACTGTTCGACGAGACGATATAAACCGGCCGACTGCGGCGGGACGCGAAGACAAGAGTTATCCACGACCACGATTTGACTCGAACAACGGACCCCCCGGAGAGCCAATGACTGCCTCGGACCTCACGTCGGACCGGCTCGCAGCGTTCTTCGACAGCGCGCCCGACGCGATCCTGGTCGTCGACGAGGACGGAAGGGTCGTCCGGGCGAACGAGCGCGTGTCCGACCTGTTCGGCTACGACCCCGCGGAACTGGAAGGAGAGAAGATAGAGCGACTCGTCCCCCGAGCGGACCGCGAGGACCACCCGAGCCTGCGGCGGGAGTACATGGAAAAGCCGGAGTCGCGACCGATGGGCGCGGGGCTGGACCTGCGCGCCAGGCGCAAGGACGGAACGACGTTCCCCGTCGATATCAGCCTGAGCCCGGTCGAGGGGGACGGACAGCGCGAAGTCATCGCCGTCGTTCGGGACGTCTCCGAACAGGAGAAACTGCGCCGGAAGTACCGGACGCTCGTCGAAATCGCCCCGGACGCGGTGTTCCTCGCCGACGCCGATACGAGAGAGATAGTCGAGGTCAACCAGCGGGCCGCCGAGTTGCTGGGCACCTCGAAGGACGACCTCGTCGGGCGGGACCAGACCGCCCTCCATCCCGCCGAGGACACCGAGCGCTACCGGGAACTGTTTCGCCGGCACCTCGAGGAAAAGCAGGTCACTGCCGACCGGTTCGAGAACGGGGACGACCTCTACGTCGAGACCGACGACGGCGAACGGGTGCCGGTCGAGATCAGCGCACAGGTCACCCGATTGACCGAGCGGGAGGTGATAGTCGGACTCTTCCGGGACGTCTCGAAGAGACAGTCCTACGAGCGGGACCTGCACAGACAGATCGACCGGCTGGAGACGCTGGCACACGTCCTCTCACACGACCTGCGGAACCCGCTGAACGTGGCGATGGGCGGCGTCGCGACGGCGAAACGAACCGGCGACACGGCCCACCTCGACCGGGTCGAGCGGGCCCACGCCCGGATCGAGGAGATGGTCGAGGACGTGCTCACGATGGTCCGGGACGGCTACGACGTCGAGGCGGTCGAACCGATCGACATCGGGTCCCTCGTCGAGGAGTGCTGGGGACACGTCGAGACTGTCGACGCCGAACTGCGGGTCGCCGGGGAAGGCATCGTCTACGCCGACTCCCGACGGATCCGTAACCTCTTCGAGAACCTGTTCCGGAACGCGGTCGAACACGCCGGCCACGACGTGACCGTCGAAGTGGGTGTCGGCGAGGACGGGTTCTACGTCGCCGACGACGGCCCCGGCATCCCGCCCGAGGACCGCGAGGACCTGTTCGAACCAGGCTGGACGACCGGCGGTGACAATACGGGCCTCGGCATGAACATCGTCTCCGAGATCGCGACGGCCCACGGCTGGGAGGTCGCGGTCGGCGAGAGCGAGACCGGCGGCGCGCGGTTCGAGTTCACCGGCGTCAGGACCGCCAGATACCGCGACTCGTTCGACGACGACCGCGGTCCCGACACTCCGTCCGAGAACGACCCCGGGACCTGACACGGCGCGTCCGCTCTCAGAGTCGTCGTTCCATCTCGATGTCTGTCGCGTTCGGTCCGTCCCGGTCGCCGGTCCGGTCGAACCCGGCCGACTCGTAGAGTCGTCGCGCGACGGTGTTGCGGGGGGCGACGACGAGCCAGACCCGCTCGACGCCGTGTACCGCACCCTGGCCGAGCAGAGTCCGGAGGAGGCGCGTCCCGTTCCCGGCGTGCTGGTAGGCGTTCGCGACGAAGATCGCGAGTTCGTGTCGGGCGTCCCGGGTGGGGACCAGACACGCGTGCCCGACGGCCCGGTCGTCGTGCCACACGACGGTGTGGACCCCCTCCCCACAGATGTCCGCCAGCCACGACTCGACGCCCGCCGTCGTCCGCGGTGGGAGTCCCTGGGCACGGTCGGCCGGGTCGAACCCGTCGTAGAGGGTCACGAGCGCCGACCGGTCGCCGTCGGCCACTCCGCGGATCTCGACCGGGCGCCCCTCCCCGTCGGTGAACGCCACAGGGGGACGCGGAAACTCGTCGTACCTGTCGGCGTCCACGTCGTCGCAACCGTCGACCGCCGTGTCGTCACCGGTTCGCGTCACGGGTTCGCTCATCAGTAGGGCGGCGACTCCGCCTGGATGACGTCGGCCACGCTCTCGAACTCGCCCGACAGCAGGACCACGAAGTCGTCGAGCGTGACGATCCCGTACAGTTCGTCGCCGTCGACGACCGGCAGCCGTCGGACGTTCGCCTCCTCGGCGGTCCGGAGCGCGTCGTAGATCCCCGTCTCGACGTCGACGGTCACCAGGTCCGCGGTCATGACCTCGGTCGCGGTCACACTCGCCGGGTCGTCGTGGTCCCAGACGCCGACCCCGATGTCCCGGTCGGTCACCAGCCCGGTCGGCGTCCCGGCCTCGGTGACCACGACGCTCCCGACGCCCCGGTCCCGCATCGTCGCCGCGACCTCCGTCACTGGTGTGTCCGGGTCGGCCGTCACCACGTCCGTCCGCGAGATCTGTCTGATCGTCATAACGTGTTCACCACACCCGGTGATACGTGAGGGCCGGCCGAAAAGGGCGACCCGGATTCCCAACTTCCGGAAACGCTGGGTTGCGGCGGTACCGCCCGCTCGACGACGTGCCCCTCTCACCGTTCGTCAACGGGCGTCCACTCCCGGCTCTGGGGCCCCGTGTACCGGGCGCGGGGTCGGATCAGTCTGTTCTCCTCGACGTACTCGAGGACGTGTGCGACCCAACCGCCGACGCGGCTCATCGCGAAGATGGGGGTGTACAGGTCGATCGGGACCCCGAGCTGGTAGTAGACCGACCCCGAGTAGAAGTCGACGTTCGGCGCGATGTCCTTCCCGGGGAGTCCCACCTCCTCGGTGAGATACTGCTCGACGGCGGTCGTGTACTCGTACCACTTGCGCTCGCCCGTCGACTCGGCCAGCGCCTCGCTGCGCGCTTCGAGGATCTTCGCCCGCGGGTCTTTGACGTCGTAGACGCGGTGGCCCCACCCTGGGACCCGCCGACCCTCGTCGATGGCGTCGCGCACCCACTCGACGGGGTCTTTCCCGCTCTCGTCGAGTTCCATCAGCGTCCGCATGACGTCCTGGTTGGCGCCGCCGTGCCAGGGACCCGACAGCGCCGCGATCCCGCCGGTCACGGCGTTGTACATGTCGGCATACGTACTCGCGATAACGAGCGTCGTGAACGTCGAGGCGTTGAGTCCGTGGTCGGCGTGGAGCGTCAGTGCCGCGTCGAACGTCTCGACCGCCGTCTCGTCGGGTTCCTCCCCGGTCAGCATGTACAGGAAGTTCGCCGCGTGCCCGAGGTCCTCCCGGGGGGCGACGGGGTCCTCGCCGCGCCGGGCGCGGTCGAACGCCGCCAGCACCGTCGGTAGCTTCGCCGTCACGCGCCGTCCCTTCCGGAGTGTGGCGTCCGTGTGCTCGGGTTCGGCCCCTCGCTCGCGTTCGTACGCCGAGAGCATCGACACGAGCGTGCGCAGGGCCGCCATCGGTTCCTCCTCGACGGCGGCGAGTTCGGCGGCCGTCTCGGCGACGCCTGCCGGGACCGCGCGCTCGTCGGCCAGCGTGGCCCCGAAGTCGTCGAGTTCGCCCCGGTCGGGGAGTTCGCCGTACCAGAGGAGATACAGCGTCTCCTCGAAACTCGCCTCGCTCGCGAGGTCCTCGATGGCGTACCCGCGATAGACGAGTCGGCCGACGCTCCCGTCGATGTGGCTGATCCCCGACTCGTCGACGACGACCTCCTCGAGTCCGCGGTGCAGGTCGGGCCGTGTTATCTCCTGGAGCAGGTTCCCCATACCCACACCTACGGCAGAACACCTCAAAACCGGTGTCAGGATTCCCGCGAGGTGAAAAACACGGTGGCTGTCCGGGCCGCCCGGCGGGTCACGGCCGGTGTCAGACCAGCGAGGAGCCGTCGAACTCGCCGCGCTCGTAGTCGATCTCCATCAGGTCCAGGATGGTGGGGGCAATGTCGTAGAGGTCGACGTCGGCGATGCGGGCGTCCTCGTCGTCGATGGCGAGCGTCGCGTTGTCGAAACTGTGCATGCCGTTGCGGGCGCCAAAGTCGACGAATGGGTTCTTGTTGCCCTTGAACCCCGACTTCAGGTCGAAGCCGTGGTTCGGCACGACGACGAGGTCCGGCGCGATGTCGGCGTGGTCGCCCCGGAAGGCGTCCTCTTTCGTGACGACCTGACTCGCGACCGGGTTGCCGTCGGGGCCCTCCATGTTCTGCAGGGCCACCTTCAGTTCGGACCGGACGGCGTCGTACTCCTCTTCGGGGACGCTCCCGCGGGGTTCGCGCCCCTCCAGGTTGATGTAGACGCGGCCGGGGATGAGCGAGTAGGCCGTCGCCTCGTCGGCGATGTCGCCGAGTTCGGTGTGCGTGTACTCCAGGACGTCCGTCTCGGGACCGGGATCGGCACCGAGGGCCGTCTCGGCTGTCGGCGACACGGCGATGTGGTAAGCGCCGCCCGCTTCGGTGACGGTCAGACTCTCGACGAGCGGGGTCGTATCGGCGCGGTCGACACCGATCGAGGCCGGCGTCGCGTCCTCGAGACTGTCGACGACGTCCTCCCGCGCCGTGTCGGTGAGCGCGACGACGGTCCCGCCGTCGACGTAGGCCGCGCCCTCCAGCCGAGTCAGGTCGGCGCTCACGTGGTACTGTTCGGTCGTCTCGACGTCCGGGTCCTCGGCCTCGACGACGCGGGTGTCTATCTCGACGGAGTCGAGCGCCACGACGGTCGTACTGTCGGCGTCCTCGTCGAGGACTGTCGGGGCGGCGTCTTCGATGGCGTCGACGGCCTCGTCGCGAGCCGCTTCGGAGTCCGCGACGAGTGCGCCGCCCTCGAAGTCCAGGTCCAGCTTCGCGGGGTCGACCAGTTCGTCGATGTCGCCGGCGTAGTCGGGGTCGACGTCGACGTGGCCGGCCTCGCGGAGCCAGGCGGTCAACTGGAGCGTGTAGTCCGTCTCGTCGGCGTAGGAGAGGTAATCCTGCTCGCGGAGCCAGGCGTTGAGATTGACCTCGTAATCCAGCGAGGTGAAGCCGTGGTCGGAGGCGACGATCATCGTCACATCGTCGGGCAGGGCCGCGCGCAACTCGCCGATATACTCGTCGACCTTCCGGTAGAACTCGAGGAACTCTTCTTTGTACTCGCCGTCTTCCTCGTAGTCACGGAAGAGGAAGTGGTTGACGCGGTCGGTCGCCATGAAGACGCCGAAAAAGAGGTCCCAGTCGTCTTCCTCGATGTAGTGGAGAAACGCCTCCTGGCGCTGTTCGAGGGTCTCGTGGGCGTCGTCCATGAACGCGCCCTTGTCCTCGTGGCCGAGGCTCGCGTTGGTGTCCATCCGCCAGTCGATGCTCTGGAGGTAATCACGGAACTCGTCGGGGTAGGCGGACTTGTCGACGCCGGGGGAGAGGAAGCCCGACACCATCCGCTGGACGTCCCGCTGGGGCGGGAACGTGGTGACGACGTTCATCACCGTGGCGTTCCGACCTTCGCTGTGGACGCGGTCCCAGACGCGTGTCGCCTGGAAGTCCCGGCGCATCGGGACGTACGTGTCGTAGGAACCGACTTCGCGGTCCTGGAAACCGTAGATGCCCGTCTCGCCGGGGTTGACCCCCGACGTGAGCGCCGGCCAGCAGGCGCTGGATTCGGGCGGCACGATGCTGTCGATTGCGCCCCCGGTCCCCTCGTCTATCAGTGCGGTGAGATTCTCGAACTCGTCGGGGTTGTCCGCGACCAGACTGTAGGGTACCCCGTCGATCCCGAAAAACGCAACCCGCGGGTCGTCGCCGCCGCGGATCCGGTCGAACAGTCCCATACCCCCTCTTCCCATGTGGGGCACAAGAAGCTTCTTTTCGCGGACAGACTGAGTCGGCCTCGGTGACGACCAGTGAGACCGCTCGAACCGGGACACTGTGGGCCGCTACTACTCTGAACGGTCGAACGGCAGTTGGGCTGTCAGAGCGCGGTCCCAGCCGATTCACTCTTCGTCGCGCTCGCGGTCCTCGTCGCTCGCGGGCTCGAAGTTCTCCGGGACGACCGTGAAGTGGTCGATGCCGGTCGGGAGTCGTTTCGTCGCCATACACTCACTTGACTCCCCACGCTCAAGTAATTACTCATGCTCATAATTCATGCGAACGAGCGGCTCGATGAGTCCGGCGAATATTGCCGCCGATCCGGGCGAGCAGCGGGTACTTCGAGGGCGAAAAACGGCTCCGTAGTGGGAGGGCGCGTGGCGGGGCGTAGATTGAGGGTGGTTGCTGAGTCGGGGTCGGGGTAGAGGGATGGAGGGCTGGAGGATTCCTGTCGACGGATGGGGTCTACCGATGGGTGGCTACCGCATGGCTTCGCGGTCGCACGCGGTGTCGGAGAGGATCCACCGGTCGGCGTCGTCCTCGTCGAAGACGACCAGCGAGTCGCCGAGCTCGAAGGCGGCGAACCGCTCGGAGACCGGGGACAGTTCGGCGCGCAGTTCCTCGGGCGAGACGTCGGGGGTGTCGTACATTTGGGGGACCTCCTCTGGGCACTCACTGGTAGGGCCCACGGGACCAAATAGGGGGTCGACGCTATCGATCAGTTCAGGCGGATTCACGACGTTTTACCACCGTTCAGGGCCGTTATCGGAGGTTGGGTGTGCCTAGACGTGAAAGTCGATGAAACGATGACCGCGTAAACAGTTTATCCACCGGTCGTGTCGCTGAACGGTCGACAGATTCAAGAGTGTGAATGGCTCGCTTCGCTCGCCATTCGAGGTGGTCTGTGCCGGCCACGTTCGGCCCGCGACCAGGGTCGCGACCCTCGTAATCGGCTGGTGAAATTTCTACGATACCAAGCGAGCGTTAAGTTCGGCGCCCGCACGTACCCCACAATCCCGCAGTTACGGGGGGGAAAGACGACGAAGAAAAACCCACTCGAACGAGCTACTCGAAGTGTTCCTCGTAGAGGTCCTGAGCGTGTTCGATCGCGTCCATCGCCGCCTGTCTGTCCTCCCAGCCCTGGGTCTCGACTTCCTTGCCCGCTTCGAGGTTCTTGTAGGTCGCGAAGAACTCGTCTATCTCGTCTAAGGTCTGCTGGGGGATGTCGTCGATGTCCTCGATGTGGTCCCAGCGGGGGTCCTCGCTGGGGACGGCGATGACCTTGTCGTCCTGTTCGCCGTCGTCGTCCATCTTCATGAGCGCGACTGGGCGGGCCTCGATGACACAGCCGGGGAACGTCTGGTCCTCGACGAGGACGAGCACGTCGAAGGGGTCCTCGTCGTCGTAGTACGACTGCGGGATGAATCCGTAGTCGGAGGGGTAGTGGACGTTCGAGTGGAGCACCCGGTCGAGGACGACGCCGGGGACGTCCTTGTCGTACTCGTACTTGTTGCGCTCGCCTTTCAGACACTCGACGACAGCGTAGATCTCCTCGGGCGGGTTCGGCCCCGTCTCGAGGTCTTCCCACAGGTTCACCATCACCCGCGTCTCCTGCTGGCGACGGCAAAGACCTTTCGAACTACCGCCATCACTGACCGCGTCTCCCCTCTTGCACCCCGATACCGGTCGCTCCGGACCACGTCGATATCGACCCGTACAGAGCCGGCGCAGTATCGACCGTGACCGCGGCCGAGAGCCGGTTTGTCGACGACCGGTGAATTCACAGTGTGTGACAGACCCACAGTCCCGTGTGGACGTGGAGCACGGCACCGTCCGGCGAATTACCACCCCGTGTTACTACCGGAAGAAGACTTCAACCGTGGACATTTCGGGGTATCACGGCGGCGAGTTGACAAGCGTTAAATAGCCTGATGACATTTGACCAACCATGTCAGAGGCACAATCGGTGACTGACACACCCGGAATCGCACGCGAACTGACCGCGTTCCAGCAGAACATCCTCGTGATCCTCGGGGAGGAGCCCCGTTACGGCCTCGCTATCAAGCGCGAACTCGAGGAGTACTACGACGACGAAGTCAACCACGGTCGCCTGTACCCCAACCTCGACGACCTCGTCGAGATGGGGCTCGTCGAGAAGAGCGAACTCGACAAGCGGACCAACCAGTACGCCCTGACCGAGGAGGGCTACGAGACGGTCAAGAGCCAGCTCGCCTGGGAGTTCTCGAAGCTCGTCACCGACGAGAGCCGCGCCGAGGACCTCCAGGACCTCATCGACGGCGCCAACTAGGACAGCGCTCGTCGGCGACGTCGAACGCCAGATCGACCGATTTTTTCACGACGTCACGCTGCTCGTCAGTCGGCCATGCGTTCCGCCTGAAGTACTCCTCGACGAACTCCCGCAGTTCCGCGGCCGCCAGTTCTGTGACCGGCTTGGCGTAGTGATTGCCCGCGAAGTCGGCGAGCGCCGCGGCGTTGGCGGCGTGGGTTTCGCCGTGTTCCTCGCGAACGTTCTCGACGATCGCGCGGTTGTACGCGTCGATCTCCGCCCAGTCGTCGCTCGCACCCGGCCCCGACAGCGACACCTCGATGCCGCGGTCGACGTCCTCGATCCGGTCGGTCCTGATGGTGCCGTCGTCGACCCACTGGGCCGGGTGGAGTACGAGTACGTCACCGGTGTCGTCTTCGCGGATCCGCGCCGTGTAGTCGTGGGCGTCAAGCAGGTCGGCGCGGTGGTCCAGGTACGCCTCGCGTTCGTCGTCCACGGCCGCCTCGCGCGCCAGTCGCGTGACTCGCTCGGCCTCGTCGACCACCTCGGCAGGCAGGGTGTCCGAACGCCCGATGGCGTCGTCTGCGAGGACCGACGCGGGATCTTCGGGCGTCTCCGCCGGCTGTTCGCTGCCTTCGCCGCCGTTGCTCTCCCGGCTACCGGGGCCTGCGGGCAGTTCCTCGTCGGTGGGTTCGGGCGTTTCGTCAGGCATCGTCGAGCGCGTCGTTGGCCAGTTCGTCGGCGCGGTCGTTTATCTCGCGCGGTACGTGTTCGAGCGACCAGGCGTCGAAGCCCGCGAGCAGTTCCCGGACGGTCACGCGGTGTTCGCGCAGCGTCGGGTCGTTGGCGTCGTACTCGCCACGGACCTGCTTGACGATCAACTCGGAATCACCGCGGACGTCCACCTCGTCGAAACCGTAGTCGCGGGCGACTTCGAGCGCGCGGGTCAGCGCCTCGTACTCGGCCTGGTTGTTGGTCGCGCGGCCGATCCGTTCGCCGCCCTCGGCGACGATCCCGTCGTTCGTGACGACGACGTAGCCCACCGCGGCCGGTCCGGGGTTACCGCGGGCGGCGCCGTCGAAGTAGACGTGAGCGCGACCACCGCCCTCTCTGAGGAGCGCCTCGATGTCGGTGGGGTCGGCCCCCTGGATCACCACTTTCCCGTCGTAGGCGACGGCGGTAGCCCCGCCCCGCTGGGCCCGCCAGCGCTCGTGGTCGGTGTTGCCCGGTCCGACCTCGACGCCGGCCGCCTCCAGGCGCTCGCGCGCCGCCTCGACGTCACACTCGACTGTCGGCATTGCCAGATGGTCGCCGCCGCGGCCGGTTAGCCTTTCCGAACCGCCTCTTTCCTCCGACAAACACGTGGGCGAAAAAGCCGAGTGAACCGCGCGGGACAGAGGAACGAAGTAACACTTCGGGTCCCGATCCCCGTGATTTCTGCCAGACCCGCCCTGCTGGATGGAGAGGATGTGTGTATCAGTCGGCGGGCGTCGCACTCGGAGTCTGGCCCACCTCGTCGCTCGCGGTAATCGTTCCCCACGCGACGACCGCCATCGAGCTCGTGAGTGATGCCCCCCACAGGTACGCCGTAACGAGGAGTGGCGGGGCAACCATCTCCATGAGAATTGTCGCGGGCAGCAACCACTGGCCGACGACGAAGCCCCAGACGGCGACCAACCGGAGCCTGCCGGTCAGTGCCGTCCGCTCGACCGCGAACCCGGTCACGACGGCCAGTATCGACAGCATGCCGAAGTGCGCATGCGCCCCGACCGATACCGGTGGCAATCCCGGACCTGCAGGTGAAATGGCGAACACCTGCACCAACCCCCAGACCATCTGAATCGTCAATGCGATATATCCCGACGCTCGTAACGTTCGAGACATCTCAGCAGGCGCCTCCTCTAGTACTCCTGTCGGATGCCCGCTTCGTGGTGTGGATCAGGTGGACTGGATGGACACTTTCTGGCGTCATTGCACAGGCACCACTGGAGCGATTGTGCAGAAACGCCGATAAGTGTTAGCTATACGATATTATAGTGGCCGGATTGAGAAGACCAAAGAGAGTGATGGGATCGGGAGAGAGAAGCTGCGTTCAGTATCGGGGCTCAGCCGATCGCCTTGAGCTTCCGCCACGCGAGTTTCGGTAACTGGCCAAGTATCTCCGGGAACGTCATGCCGAGTTGGGTAGCCATCTCCCGTGAATCGTAGTACAGATGGCACTCTTCGACCGTGCCGTCTCCGACCAGAAACTTGCCCATCCCTCGGATATCCACTGACCGGCCGGTCGGAGGGAGACCGTCGAACTCCCCTTGGTGGGTGCCCGTTATCCGTACTTCTGCCATCACGATATCCCCAGTAGCGACGATCTCCTCGGTCGCGATCTGCATATCCGGAAACGCCGACCGACCGTCCCGGAGATACGCAGCGTAGCTCTCGCGGTCGTGGACTTCTCCACCGTCCAGGCCCGGGTTGTATACGTCGAGTGACTCCGAGGCGACGTCCACTTTCGAGGCGTCCCCGTTCTCCCAGGCGACAAAATCGCGGACGACTCGCTCAGTTCGAGAGACAGTGTCACTCATGTATCTGGACGGTGGAGAAACTGGAGAGACGGTTTGAGTACACGCCCCATCACGCCGGGGCGAAACAGCGAGGCAGGCGGTTCCTCCATCATGATGACGCGAAAGAGACGCTCGGCCAGCTCCCTGTCAGTGTGGGCTTTGCTGGTCAGTCGAGACAGGTACCAGCCCATGAGACCGGCACCTCGGGGTCTGGGACCAGTAGTTTGGGGGAACTGAAAGTCGGCACCGACGGTCATCAGCCACGCGGTGTCGATAACCTGCTCGGCTTCGTCGAAAAACCGGACGGCGAGACCCCCGAGCCCGTTGTCCGCGAGTGTGTGATGAAGTACGAGCGCGTGGAGCGCTGCTACCGACATTCCCTGCCCGTAGACCGGATTGTAACTCGCGATCGCGTCACCGACGACGACCAACCCGTCGGGGAATCGGTCGAGTCTCTCGTAGTACCGGCGGTAATTCGACGGGAACGGATAGTACGACACGTCCTCGGAGAGTATCTCGTGGCGCTCCAGGATCTCCGCCAACTCGGTGATCTGGAGCGTCGACGCGAACTCCCCGAACTCGTCGACATCTCTCGGGGGGTCGTCACCGTGGACCCCGTGCACGAGCATCTCTCGCCGCCCACCTTCGATCGGGACTGTCCCTCCCCCACGGGTGTCCGGTGGAGACGCCGGGGCCCAGAATGCCCGCGTGTCGCCGGAATCGCGCTCGACAGTAACGGCACTGTAGGCGAGGTCGACGCTCACCTCGGCTACCTCGGGCGGCGTGTAGCCCTGGGCTTCGAGCCACTTCGGTGTCCGACTCGCGCGTCCGGTCGCATCGACGGTCAAATCGGCCGGCAGAGCCATTTCACTATCACCGCGGGTCTCCACGCCGACGACGCTCTCTCCGGTTTCGTCTAGCCGGTAGTCGGCGACGTGAGAGCCATCGAGCAACCGCGCTCCGTCGATATCGAAGACTCGCTTTCGAAGGATGTACTCTAACAGCGGCCGGCTGCCAGCGTATAGCGGAATCCGGGTGGCAGGATGCGCGACGTACCCCGCTTCGTCGTAAAAATTGAAATCGGACGCCGCGTCGATCACCAGTCCCCCCGCGGCGAGAAACTCGTCACCGAAGTTCGGGAACAGGTCGTCGATTATCGTCCGTCCGCTTTTCTGCAGGAGGTGGGGCTGCTGTGTCTGCGGTGTCCCGTCACGTGCCGCCGGTTCGTCCGGGAGTGTGTCGTGCTCGACGACAGTCACTCTGTCGAACACGTCCGCGAGAACCCGGGCCGTCAAAAGGCCCGAGATGCTTGCACCAACGACCACCGCGTGCTCCCCGACCCTCCCGACGTGCTCGGAATCGTACCTGGGGATGCTTGCCAGCGTCATTGCACGGACAGTAACTGAGAACTTGTGCAGAAACGCCGATAAGTGTTAGCTATACGGGATTATAGTGGCCGAAACGAGAGAACGGAAGCAGAGGTGAACCGAGCGAACTCGAACGTTCGACACTGTCCAGCCAGCGAACGCCGCACGAGACCAGCGTCTGTCAGTCCTCGACTTCTACGATGTTCATCGATTCGTCGATAATCACGCGGAGTTGGTCACCCCCGTACCGGATCGTGACACGGACCCGGATCGGATCCGTCGAAACGACTTCCTGCCCGTGGTCCGACATCGCTTTCAGCATGCGAACAACGTTACTGAAGTCGTTCGTATCGTATCCGATATCGAGTCCGCGATCCGCATAGAACGCCACCACGCGGGGATGCAAGGCGAGATTCGGTCCTGGCGGTCCGTGTCCAGCGTTTTTGCACGTCGTACAGACCCAGCGTGCCTGTATCTCGTCCCGTCGCCCACAGTTCGGACAGATGCCGTCGGGATCGTGGTCCTCACAGATGTTGATCGAGCCGTCGACCGAGCCGGAGCACTCGGGACAGAGGCCCCCCATCTGCATGATGAACTTCCCCATCGCACGCACGACCGAGGCCGCGAAGATCTCCTCGGGGGAAGAACGCGACAGACCGGCCGGATCGAACGCAAATCCCATGATCGTCCCCGGTGGCTCCTCGTTGCCTGACGCGAACCGTCCCTCACACCCGGTACAGACCGTGTACAGCTGCTCGTTCTCGTACGTGATCGCGAGCTGCTCACCGCAGATCCGGCAGTCGAAGTCGATTTCGGTCGGTGAGAGTCTGTCGTCCGTGAGACCGCTCCCAGCGATAATCACACGGACGAGCCTGTGACCGGCCTGCTTCAGCCGGTATCCACCTGACGTCGACTCCACGAAGTGTCCCTCCAGCTTCTGGAGGTGGTAGCTGAAGTTCCCGGACGTGTCGTAGTCCACCCGATCGAGGAGTTCCGAGAACGACAGCGCGTTACCGTCGGCGAACGGTTCGTAGGCTTCCCACAGCGCCAGCAGGATGGCCAGGCGTGTCTCGTCACCCACTCGCTCGAAGGCGTCGACTGCACGAGGGCCGGCCCCACCAGCGGCCGATTCGAGCGGTGATTCGGTCGTATTTCGGTTCTTCATGTGGCAAGTTACCACACGAGGATGGAAAAGCGGTCGGGCGAGTGCTGGATATGCGCGCTGGATGCAGCACGGCTACGAGAAGAGCGGGCGATTCCGACACGATTCACAACAGGGCTTTTGCGGCCAGTGATCGGAACCTTGGACTTGGAGCGGTCCCGAGAGCCGACATGACCGAGGCAAAAGCGAGCGCGAACGGGATCACCGCGCGCTACGAGGAGACCGACACCGAGCGACTGCTCGTCTTCTCCGCGGACGGGCGCACCGCGGCCGTCGCCCAGAACACGGAGGGGTACGCCATGCTGAAGGTCCGCCCCACCGCCGAGGGCGACGAACTCGAACGCTACTACGGGTTCGACATGGCGCTGGACCACGCGGCCGAACTGCTCGGCGTCCCGCGCCACGACCTGCCCGTGCCCCAGGCGGCCGAAGACATGGGCATGTAACCCCCGGGCGAATCACCGCCCCTTCAGCCGAATGCGAGGGCCGCGAACGTGCTCGTGGCCCGAACGTGGCCGGCACACCCCTCGTAACGCGAGCGAAGCGAGTGTGGCCGGCACACCCCTCGTAACGCGAGCGAAGCGAGTGTGGCCGGCACACCCCTCGTAACGCGAGCGAAGCGAGCGTGGCAGGTTTACTGGTGAACGCACGCTTTTTACCGCCTGGAAACCGTACTGATCCCCGATGACCCAACCGCGCGTGGCGGGCGTCGGGCTGACGCCGTTCGGGAAACACTCCGAGCGGACGGGCAGAGACCTGTTCGCCGAGGCCGGACTCGCGGCGCTCGACGACGCCGGCGTCGACCCCGACGACGTCGAAGCGCTCAACTACGGCAACTTCATGGGCGAACTGGCCGAACACCAGGGCCACCAGGCCCCGCTGATGGCCGAAGCCGTCGGCCTCGACGTCCCGGCGACACGCTACGAGGCGGCCTGTGCCTCCAGCGGTGCCGCGGTCCGCGAGGCCGTCCGGGCGCTCCGCTCGGGCGAATCGGACGTGATCCTCGTCGGTGGGGCCGAGCGCATGACCAACATCGGGACCGCGGCCGCCACAGACGCACTATCCATCGCGGCCGACGACCTCTACGAGATCCGCGCGGGGATGACCTTCCCCGGTGCCTACGCGCTGATGGCCCGCTCGTACTTCCGGAAGTACGGCGGCAGTCGGGAGGATCTCGCCCACATCGCGGTGAAGAACCACGACCACGCACTCCCCAACGAGTACGCGCAACTGCGCAAGGAGATTTCCGTCGAGGACGCGCTGGAGGCTCCCACCGTGGCCGACCCGCTGGGGCTGTACGACGCCTGTCCCATCACGGACGGCGCCAGCGCCGCGGTGCTCGTGAGCGCCGATTACGCCGAGCGCCACGACCTCGACGCGCCCGTCGCGGTGACGGGCACCGGGCAGGGCGGCGACCGCATGGCGCTGGCCGACCGCGAGTACTTCGCGCGGACGCCGGCTACCGACGACGCCGCAGACGGGGCCTATTCGGACGCCGGTATCGGTCCCGGTGACGTCGACGTCGCGGAGGTCCACGACTGTTTCACCATCGCCGAGGTACTCGCCCTGGAGTCGCTCGGGCTGTACGAACCGGGTGAGGCCATCACGGCGGCCCGCGACGGCGAGACCCACGCCACAGGCGAGATGCCGGTGAACCTCTCGGGCGGCCTGAAGGCGAAGGGCCATCCCGTCGGCGCAACGGGCGTCGCACAGGTTGTCTCGCTGACGAAGATCCTGCAGGGCCAGACGGCCTGGGCCGACGAAGTCGACGACGTGACGGTCGGCGTCGCCCACAACGCCGGCGGCACCGTCGCGAGTGCGACCGTCCAGGTGCTGGAGGTGGTCGAATGAGCGACGCCGCACGGGACGGCGCCTACGACGACCTGCTCGACGCCATCGCGGAGGACGAGGGGTACTATCTCGAATGCGCGAACGGACACGGCTGGCTCCCGCCGCGGCGAGTCTGTCCGGACTGTGGGAGTCGCGACCTCGAAGCGACGCCGCTGCCCGACGCCGGCGAGGTCGTGACCTATACGACGGTGGCGGTCGCGACGCCGCAGTTCAGCGAGGACGCCCCCTACGTCACCGCGATCGTCGACTTCGGTGCGGTACAGGTGACCGGACTCCTCCGGGGCGTCGACCCCGAGGACGTCGAGGTGGGGATGTCCGTCGGCGTCGAAATCGGCGAGCGCGAGACGACCGGCGACAGGGCTATCGTCTTCCGGCCGCGGTAGCGCTCGGTCACTGGGTCCGTTCTACTTGTCGTCGACTGTCGTGCGGTCGCCGACGGCTTCGAGGACGACGTCGACGAACTCGTGGGGGTGTTCGGCGTAGGGGACGAGCGCCGACTCACCGATGGAGACGAGCCTGACGTCGGCGTCCTCGGCCAGTTCCCGGCCGGTCGACAGCGGCGGCATCTCCGCCTCCTGGCCCCAGACGAGCGTGACGGGGACGTCGATGTCGGCGAGTGCGGCCGGGAGGTCGACGTCGCTGTCGAGGTGGCCGCTGAGGAAGGACGCCGGGGCGAATCGCGCGCCAGGCTGGTGGCCCGACCGCCACTCGTAGTCGACGGTCTCGTCGTCGAGGTTGGCCATATCGTCGTAGCCGTGGTCGTCGTGGAAATAGCGGATGGAGGGTTCGCTGACGACGAGGTTGAACAGTGCCTGACCGACGACCGGCGAGCGGACGAGCGTCCGGAGCCAGACGCGTTCGCCGGGGATCGTCGTCGCGGTCGGACAGACGAAGACGTACCCGCTGGCATCGACGTCCTCGGCGACCCCGGCGACGTAGGCCGCCGTCAGCGACGACGCGACCACGACCGGGTCGTCGACGACGTCCTCCAGAAAGTCCCGGACGAACGTCTCGTACAGCGTCGCGGAGTACGTCAGCGGTGGACGGTCCGACCGGCCGAAGCCCGGCAGGTCCGGCGCGACGACGTGGTACTCCTCGGCCAGCGGTTCGAGGACTTTCTTCCACTCGTGGCTCGACCCGGCGGCGTTGATGCCGTGGAAGAGGACCAGATCCGGGTCGTCGGGGTCACCCGCCTCCGTGTAGGCGATGTCGAACCCCCGCCAGCGGTAGGTTCGTGCCTCGCCCGGGAGTGGCGCCGGCAGGTCCCCCGCGCGCCGCGAGAGCAGTTCGTTCGCGACCGCGGCCGTCCCGAGTGCGCCGACCGCCGCTCCCGCTACCTTTCGAAGTCGCATGGCCGATATTAGCGGCCTCGCGTGTTTATACGCTACGACAGTGTGTCAGCGGACCGTTTCGACGTTGGCCTTGCACTCGCTTGGTATCGTTCGATTCTCGACCAGCCGATTACGAGGACACCGAGCCTGCTCGCTGGCCGAACGTAGCAGGCACAGCCCCCCAAACGTCGAACGAAGTGAGACGTTCAGTCCCCGTCACGGCGCTTTCGCACGCAGTCGGCCACGGGCGCGATGACTTCGTCGGCGACCGTGTAGGGGTCGGTCTCGCGGGCGACGACCCGGTCGACGGCGGCGTCGAGGCCGCCCCGGTTGTCGATCTCCTCGGCGAGCAACTCGTGGACGTCCTCGCGCAGGAGCGTCCGGATCTCCGCGGCGTAGCGCTCGCGGGCCTGCCGGTCGAGTTCGCCCGACGCGACGAGGTACTCGCGGTGCGCTTCGAGCGCCTCGACGAGGTCGTCGACCCCCTCGCCCGTGTTCGCGACTGTCTCGACGATTCGGGGGTCCCACTCGGCCGATTCGGCGTCGTCCTCGTCGGGGTTGCGTTCCCGGGTCGAACCCGCCACGTTCGTACTGGCAGCGTGGTGCCCACCTGTCGAAGTCCCGCTCCCCATGTGGAGCATCTCGCGCAACTCCTGTACCGTCCTGTCGGCCCCCTCCAGGTCGGCCTTGTTGACGACGAACAGGTCGGCGATCTCCAGGATACCCGCTTTGAGCATCTGGACGTCGTCGCCGCTGCCCGGTGGGACGAGAACCGCGACCGTATCCGCAGTCCGGACGATGTCGATCTCGTTTTGCCCGGCACCGACGGTCTCGACGATCACCTTGTCCTTGCCGAAGGCATCGAGCGCAGTGACCGCGTCTGTCGTCGCCGTCGAGAGCCCGCCCAGCGTTCCACGGGCGGACATCGACCGGAAGAACACGTCCATGTCACCGACGTTCGAGGCCATTCGGATGCGGTCACCCAGGACGGCACCACCCGTGTACGGTGAAGCGGGGTCGATGGCGATGACGCCGACGGTGAGACCGTGGTCGCGGTAGGCCTTCGCGAGTTTGTCGACGAGCGTGGACTTGCCGGCGCCGGGACTGCCCGTCACCCCCAGGACGTCCGCATTGCCGGTGTGGGCGTGGAGCGCGGCGACGAGGTCGCGATAGCCCGGCGCGCGGTTCTCGATCTTCGTGATCGTCCGGGCCAGTGCCCGGTGTTCGCCGGCCAGTACGCCCTCGACGAGGCGGTCGATCGCCGACTGGTCGGCGGACCCCTCGGCCTCGGCAGGAGCGTCCGACCCCGATTCCGGCTCCGACTCCGCGTCCCCCGCTGTCATCGCTCGGGGGCGTTCGTCCGGACGTACTCGATCATCTCGGACATGGAGGCGCCGGGGCCGAAGATCTCGGCGACGCCTTGCTCCCTGAGTGTGTCCTTGTCGTCGTCGGGGACGATGCCGCCGACGAGGACGAGCGTGTCCTCCAGCGCGCCGTACTCCCGTAATCCGTCCATGATCTTCGGGACGAGCGTGTTGTGGGCGCCCGAGAGGATGGAGATGCCGAGCACGTCCACGTCCTCCTGGACGGCGGCCTGGACGACCTCGTCCGGCGAGCGGTGGAGCCCGGAGTAGATGACCTCGAACCCGGCGTCGCGGAAGGCGCGGGCGATGACGTGAGCGCCCCGGTCGTGGCCGTCGAGGCCGACCTTCGCGACGAGACACCGGATCTGGCGGTCCTCGGGGTCCCGTTCCTGTTCCGTGCTCATGCCCCAGTGTTCCCGCGCTGGCCGTTTGACAGTTGCGGTGGTTTCCGATACGGGTTTCACCGTGGAATCCCGAGCGTCGATATGGCAGTCGCCGACAACCTCCAGTCACGGGTGAAGGCCAACCCCAGGTGGGTCACGGCAGTGCTTTCGGTGATCGGCTATATTCTGGTCCTCGGTGCGTTCACTCCCTACGCGCCGTTCCCGTCGATCAGCAGGGAGACGACCATCTTCCTCGGTCACGCCATCGCGGTCGTGAACACGCTCGCGCTGGTGTCGATCCTCGTCGGCATCCGGTTCATCAGGCGCGGTGACGTCCGCAGACACCGCGCGGCGATGCTGACCGCCTTCACGCTCATCATGATATTTCTCGTGATGTACCTGCTCAAGGTCGGCGGCGGCTTCGAGAAGGCCATCGTCGCGTCCGGCATCGTCTACTACGCCTACATCGCGATGCTGGCCGTCCACATCCTGCTGTCGGCGGTGTCCGTCCCTGTCGTCCTCCACGCCGTCGTCCTCGGACTCACTCACTCGCCCGCGGAGTTGCGCGAGACGATCCACGCCAGAGTCGGCCGGATCGCCGTCGCCGCGTGGTCGCTGTCGCTCTTTCTCGGCATCGTCACGTATCTCCTGCTCAACCACGTCTATAGCTGGGAGGCGCGCGGTCACGGGGCGTTGCTCCTCCTGGCTGTCGGCCCGGCCTGGCACCGCCTGCGCGAAGAGTGGGGACTTCGAACCTGAGAAGCGGCCAGCCCGGGGCTGACAGGTGGACGAACGGGTCCGGCAGGTGGACAGGTCCGGGCCCGACAGGTTTTCCCGGTGCGCCCGAGTAGTCAACCGGCGTGAACGCCGAGACGATACGGCGGGTCCACAGATACGGTGCCGTCCTGTCGGTCGCCGCAATCGCCGTCGCCGTCGCCGGGTTCGCCCTGCAGGGACCTGACAGCTTCGTCGGACTCCTGTTCGGGTTCCTGGGTCCGCTCTGTGGCTTCTATTTCGTCGGCGCCGTCCTCCAGGAGACCGTGACGACGTACGACATCGGCGCGGAGTTCCTGCGCGGCGTCGTCTGGTACGGCGCGAGCGTCTTCGGCTGGTCGCTGCTGATCACCTCGTCGGACGCCCTCTCCGCGACGCCGTTTACCGCGGTCGGACTCCCGGCGCTCACCGCCCTGGCTCTGACCCTCGTGATGGTCGGCGTCAGGCGGGCGACCGGACTGGACCTGACGGTGCAGAGTGAAGGCGGACAGTTGCTAGTCGCGATAACCGGGGCGGTCGTCGGGGGCTTCGTCGTCCTCTATCTCGTCCTCGTCGCGGGCGAATCCCCGTTGCTCGTCCCGGTCTACGTCCTCGCGACGGGTGTGGGTCTCCTCATCTGGCGGCGACACTGGCGCGAGAAAGCGGCGACGGGGCAGTAAACGGCACGCTTCGCTCGCTACAAGCGAGTGCGTCGCTGAGACCGACAGGTTTCAGCAGAGCGCGAGCGACGTGGCCGGCGCCCACCACTGCGGTTCGACGAACGCACCGCTCGCTTGCGAGCGGCAAGTGAGTCGAGCGTGACCGGTCACGCCCCCACTGCTTTTCCCCTCGACTGTGTAACGTGTCACCATGACAGACGGCCAGGGCGAGCGCACGACGATCCCGGTCGGGGGCGGCGAGTCGTCCGACGAGGACCGCCGGTGTGACTACTGTCGACTCCCGATATCGGGCGGGGCGGTGACCGCCGACTACGAGGGCGAGATGTACAGGTTCTGTTCGGCGGGCTGTCGGGACGCGCTGACGGAGTCGGACAAAGTGTTCACGCAGTATCACGGTTTCCGGCGGACACCGACCGGGGTCGGACCCATCGACGAGAGCCTCCCGCAGGGCGTCCCGCGCAACTCCTTCGTCATGCTGACCGACCAGGCCGGAACCCGGAGCGAGTCGGTCAGAGCCGAACTCGTCTGGCGGGCACTCCAGCGAGGCGAACCGGTCGTCGTCGTCACGTTCCTCGAACCGCCGGTCTCGGTCGTCCAGAGTTTCGTCACACTCGACTGGAACGTCCTCCCGTACCTGGAGGCCGGCCAGTTGCGCTTCGTCGACGCCTTCACCCACCGCATGGAGGACCGCGAACGGATGGCCGAGCGACTCGACGACTGGAACACCCACCTCGTGAGCTTCTGTGAACCCGCCACGTCGCGGGTCCGGGACCCCTCGGACGTCGAGGAGCTCTCGAACCGCATCGACGACGCGCTCGAAGGGCTCGACGCGGAAGACCGGGGGATCGTCGTCCTCGACTCGCTCGACGAGTTCGGTTCGGGTGTCCAGCCCGTCCAGGCCTACCGGTTCGTCAAGGATCTGCGCGCCACGGTCTGCAAGAGCCGGTTTGTCCCCGTCTACGCGAGCGCGACGGCCTCGAACGACGGCGAGGGGTTTCCAAACGACCTCGATTACATGGTCGACGGCATCGTCGACCTGCGTCTGAACGACGACCTCGTCGAGGGGTCGCTGATGAAACAGCTCAGAGTCCGCAAGATGCGCGGCGTCCTCGCGCTCCCGAAGTGGGCCCTCTACGAGTACACCGCCGGCGAGGGCATCGTCACCATCGACCCCCGCGAGGGACCACCCGGCGACGACGATGGTGGCGGTGGCGGGAGCGGCGACGGGGACACCAGCGGTGGCGGGAGCGACGATGGTGACGGGAGCAGTGGCGGCGACAACAGTGCCAGCGGCGGCGGTGACACCGACGCTAGCGGGTGACCGTCAGTCCGTCTGCGGGAGCGACCACGCGCCCAGCGCGACGAAGACCGCCGCGAGCCCCACGAGAACGAGCAGGTATTCCGGCGAGGAGTCGACCGGTCCGAGCGAAGGGGGCGTGTAGCCGGTCGCCGCGCGGACGCCCCGCGAGAAGTACGTCAGCGGCGAGAGCCACATCACGGGCTCGAACCACGCCGGCAACATCGACGGTGGGACGAACGTATCCGAGAGGAAGAGCAGCGGGAGCGCGATGGAGTTGCTCGCGGCGATGACGCCGTCCTGTGACCCCGCGGAGGAGCCGATGAGCGCACCGATCCCGCAAAACAGCGCGACGCCGAGGACGACGTAGGCGACGAGCGCGGCCGCGGTCACGGGCCCGAGTGCGAGGTCCGCACCGGTCAGGAGGACGACCAGCGCGAGCAGGAGGAGCGCGGCGAGGCCGATGACGACCACGTTGACGAGCGTCTGGGCGAGCAACCACTCGCTCCGGGAGAGGGGCGTCGTCGCGAGTTTCTCGAAGCGGTTGCCGTCACGGTGCCTAGCGACTTCGCTCCCCACCCGAGAGAGGGGCGTAAACAGCACGACGACGGCGAGATAGCCCGGAACGTAGTAGGCGGGGTCCTCGGCGAAGATGCCGCCGGTGGCGTCGGTCTGGACCAGCGCGCCGAAGATGACGACGATGATCAGTGGGAAGAAGAAGGTGAAGAAGACGGCCGTCCGGCGGCGCAGAAAGGAGTGCCAGTCCGCGCGGAACGACGCCACGACGCGACTGGTGCGGGTCATCGCTGTCCCTCCACGCGGTCGTGGTCCTCGTGGTCTTCGCGGTCCTCACGGTCCCCGTGGTCCCCGCGTCCCTGGACTGTGGCCGTCAGCGAGTCACGCCCGCCCGTCCTGTCGGTCGCGGCGTCGGTGTCGGCCGCCCCCGTGAGTTCGAGGTAGACGTCTTCGAGGTCCGGGTCGGTCCAGGTGAGCGACTCGTAGCTCGCCCCCGCTGCGTCGAGTGCGTCGACGACCTCGCCGATGTCCTGGGGTTCGATGCCGTAGACCGTCAGCGTACCGTCACCGCCTTCCACGCGCTGGTCGACCCCGACAGTCTTCGACAGGTCGAGTTCGCTCGGGGTAGCATCGGTCTCGACGACTAGCCTGGGGTCACCGCCGTACTCGTCGACGAGAGCGTCGGGGTCGTCGACGGCGACGAGGCGCCCGTCGGCGAGCAGTCCCACGCGGTCGGCCAGCCGGTGGGCCTCCTCCATGTAGTGGGTCGTCAGGACGATCGTGGTCCCGCCGTCGGCGAGGCCTTCGAGGAGTTCCCAGAGCGCCCGGCGGCCCGCGGGGTCGATGCCAGTCGTGGGTTCGTCGAGAAAGAGCAGGTCGGGGTCGTTGACGAGCGCCGTCCCGACGCAGGTCCGGCGGCGCTGGCCACCCGAGAGGTTCTCGTACCAGGTGTCGGCGTCGTCGGCCAGCCCCACGTCGGCGAGGACGCTCTCGGTGTCGCGGGCGTCGTCGTAGAGGCCGCCGAAGTAGTCGATCAGTTCCCGCGCCGTGAGTCGCTCGGGTGGGTCGAAGTCCTGGGGGAGGAGACCGATCCGCTCGGGGTCGACGTCGGCGGGCGCGGTCCCGAAGACTTCCACCGAGCCCTCGGCGTCGGTCGTGCCCGTCAGCGCGCGGACGAGCGTGGTCTTGCCCGCGCCGTTGGGGCCGACCAGGGCGAACACCTCGCCTTCGCCGACCGAGAGGGAGACGCCGTCGAGCGCGACCGTCTCGCCGTACGCCCGGCGGAGGTCCTCGGCGACGAGCGTCGCTGTCATACCCGAATCGAACAGTTCGGACCGCAAAGACCGTTCGGTTCGCGGTCGCCACACGCCGCTGTCGGGCGGAAAACCGAACTGGAACGGGAGCGAGAACGGGAACGAACACGCGAACGAACACGGGAACGGGAACAGGAACGGAAACGTCGAGACCGCAGTCGGGCGAACGGTGGAGAGCCGAGACGTCAGCGGGGACGAGCAGAGTGGAGTGGGGGTATCAGCGGGGACCAGGGGACTTCAGGCGGCGGGCGGAGCGGGTTCGCCCTCGGCCGGTTCGGGTTCGTGGTCGTCATCGCCACCGGACCTGTCGCGCCAGCGGTCGGCGGCCGCGAGGGCGAACGCGCCGAGCCCGACGACGAGCACGGCGAGTTTGAGGAGGCCGCCGAGCAGGGGGACCAGCGAGACCGCCTCGATGCCGACGACACCGAGCACGAGCGCGGCCCAGCGGTTGGGCCAGCCGGCGGCACCGAGCACCTGCCGGCCGACGAGGTACTCGCCGTAGACGAGACTCGCCCACAGCGAGAGCGCGAAGACCGCACCGCCGGCCAGCGCCACCGGGATGCCGACGACCGTCAGCAGGAAGGTGACCAGCGCCAGCGGGACGGCCACGAGCGCCACGATCCCCGTCCCGACGCTCCGGATCGGGTCCTCGCTCGCTCGCGTGGCCACCTCAGACGAGAAGCGTGGGAACAGTCCGAGGAGGGCGGCGCCGATGAACAGCGCGACCACCGTCCAGTAGACGGGCACCAGCCCGCTCGGGACGAACCCGGGGACGAACGAGACGGCGGGCACGCCGGGTTCGACCTGGATCTCTGGACCGGAGGGCTCCCAGTTCTCGGAGCGCTCGGTGATGGTGCCGTCGACCCGGGCGCCGTCGGCGCGGTCGAAGGACTCGCGGTAGGTGACGTCGCCCTCGACGACGGCCGCCGAGCCGAGTATCACCGACTCCCCGCTGGCGACGTCGCCCTCGACGGTGCCGTTGACCTCGGCGTCACCGCCGCCGGCCGCGACGTCGCCCTCGACGGTGGCGCCAGCGGGCACGACGACCGACCCGGCTCCCGCACTCACGTCGTCGCCGATGGTCGCGCCGGACGCGAGTTCGACCGACCCGCCGCCGCTGGAGACGTCACCCGTGATGGTCCCGCCGGGGCCGACGGTGACCGACCCGGCGGCCGCGCTCACGTCGCCGGTGACTGTGCCGGTCACCCGGACCGACCCGGACACAGAGGTCACGTCGCCGTTGACGGTGCCACGGACCACGACGTCGCCGGTCATCGCCGTGACGTCCTCGTTGACTGTCTCGTTCGGGCCGATCGTCGTCTCGACCGCGTCGCTCGTGTCGGCCACGGGGGGACTGGCGGCGAGTCCCGCCGCAGCGGGCGTTTCGGTGGAGGGCACGGACATCGCCGCCGCCGCGCCGGGGAGAGCGGCCAGCGCGACGACGAGCGCCGTTGCGAGCAGGATCGCCCGCAGAGGTGAGAGTCGCTTCATGCACGTCGACCTACAACGCCTTCCCCGGTAAATACCGGTCGCCGACTTCCACCCCGACAGCCCGGGGCAACGTTTAAATAGTAGGTTCTCGGCCAGCGCAGGGAGCGACCAGCGAGGATTCGACCATCCACCGTGGCGCGCGCCGGCGAGCGTTTCATCGCGAGACGTATCGTGCGAGGTCTTCGTGAGCGGAGCGAACGAAGGCTCGTCAGAGCTTGCTCTGACGGTGGATGAGCACCGCAGCGAGCGTAGCGAAGCGAGGAGCGCAAGAGGCTGGGGAGGTGTGAGGCCGTCGCGGTGCGGGGCTGTGCGGTGCCGGGCGGTACGGGGCGGTTGCTGTCCTGGCGGACTGAAAGGGCGAGGCACGCTCGCGTCCAGTTTAGTCGCCTGCGCGGGCCCTATTCTCGCGAGTGCGGTGCTGTGTGGGTGACCGAGCGAGAATATCCCGCACAGCGACCGCGAGCGGGCCGAGGGCTTTCAACCGACGATGTCGAGCGCGGTCGAGAGACCAGCTAGCGGCTTTCTCACGAGACCTCTTCGACCAGAATCAGAGGTGGTCGCGGACGACGCGGACGACCTCGTCGACGTCGTAGTCGTCCTCGTCCTTGTCGTAGACTTTCTCGCCGTCGACGCTGACGGTGAACACGCCGTGGGCGCCCATCACGAGCGTACAGCTGTCTATCTCCCGTTCGAGACTCGTCAGAATAGCCTGCTGGAGGTCGAGTGCCCGCTCGCGGAAGCCACACGGCACGCAGTACTCGATCGTGACGTCTGTCATGACGACTCCGTAGTGGTCTGGGCATGTAAAGCGTGTCGCCCTCAGTAACTGGTGTTTCGACCGCTGCTCGTCATCGTGGCTTGAAAGCCCTCGACGCGCTCGCTAACTGTGAATATCACTGCGACTCGCGAGAGTACCGCTACTCACACTAGAAAATGAAAGCCCTCAGCGCGCTCGCGGTCGCTGAGCGGGATATTCTCGCTCGAACACCCGCACCGCACAGCACTCGCTCGAATAGGGCCCGCTCAGACGACTCCGCTCCCGACGGTCGCCGCGAGTGCGCTTCGCCCTTTCAGTCCGCCAAGAAACCGCCACCGCCTCGCTCCGCAATCGCCCCGCACAGCACCACACCGCGCCACAGACAGCCTCACACCTCCCCAACCTCTTGCGCGTCTCGCTTCGCTACGCTCGCCGCGATGCTCATCCCTCGCGCGGCTTCGTCTCGCGGCCCTCACGAGGTTCGGGCACGCTCGACGTCGCGCGCCACGGTGGTTGTCGAAACATCTCGAAACGACACGAACGCTCTCGGTCCCGGAACAGTCTTCAAGACGGGGGCGGCCGAACCCGCGGATATGATCGGTCCCCCTTCGGTCTCCGAGGTGATGCAGACGAGCGTCGAGACGGTCGCGCCGACGGCGACGGTGACAGAGGCCGCTCGACTGCTCCACGAACGGGACGTCGGCTCGGTGGTCGTCGTCGACGACGGTATCACCGGTATCGTCACCGAATCCGACGTCGTCTCGCTCGTCGCCACCGGCGGTGACCCCGACGAGACGAGCGTCGAGGTGGTCATGTCGACGCCGGTCCACACCGTCGACGCCGGGGAAAGCGTCGTCGTCGCCGCACAGCGACTCCGAGACCACCGGATCAAGAAACTCCCGGTCACCGACGATGACGAACTGGCGGGGATCGTGACGACGACCGACCTCGCGCACTTCCTGCCGCACGTCCGCTGGCACCACCCGGAGAGCACGGGCGACGACGACCGCGTCCGCCGGACCGAACGCCGCGACACCGCCTACGAGAACGCCGACTGGGAGTTCGAGTACGTCGGCCACGAGGACGCCATCGACGTCGGCGACGTCCTCCGCTTCTCGAAGACCCTCGACGAGACCGAAGTCGAGGCGTTCGCCGACGCCAGCGGCGACACGAACCGCCTCCACCTCGACGACGAGTACGCCGCCGGCACCCGTTTCGGTCGCCGCATCGTCCACGGGACGCTCGTCGCCGGCACGATCAGCGCCGCCCTCGCTCGCCTTCCTGGACTCGTCATCTATCTCTCACAGGAGGTCAGCTACCTCGGCCCCGTCGACATCGGCGACCGCGTCACTGCCGAGTGTGAGGTGGTCGAAGACATCGGGAACGAGCGCTATCGCCTCTCGACTGCCGTCACCGACGGGGAGGGCGAAACGGTCGTCGACGGCGAGGCGGTCGTCCTCGCGGACCCCATCCCCGAGACGGCCTGATCTCGGCCCCGAGACGGCCTGATCTCGGCCCCGAGACGGCCTGATCTCGGCCCCGAGACAGCCTGAATCCTGGGGCCGAGAGGGTGAGACGGCGGAGCCGTCACTGTCCGGTCGACGCTGTCGTACCCGGTCGCTACCGTGGATTTGCCGTCGATTCACGCGCCGCTTGTCGGTCGAAAAAACACAGAAACCGTCGGCGTCAGCCTAGAGCAGCCCCGTGTTCTGGAGTTTCATCAGGTCTTCGGTGTCGAGAGTTTCGCCTTCCTTGAACTTCTGGTAGATCTCCTCGGCTTCCTCGCGGGCGGCCTCTTCTTTCTCCTTGCGGGCCTCCCGCTCTTCTTCCTCTTCCTTCTTGTCGAGTTCGCGCAGGCGCTTCTGGACGCGGACGAAGTCCTCGTGGTGCTGGTCCGCGGCCTCCTGGGCGTCGACGAACTTCTCGTGCATCTCGTCGGCCTCGTCGCGGATCTCGTCGGCCTCGCGGTAGGCCTCGATCATCTGGTTGTGATGCTGCTGGGCCTCGTCCGCGAGTTCCGTCACCTTCTGGTGGTGCCGGGACGCCTCGGAGCGGATCTCCTCGGCCTCGTCTTTGAGTTCCTCCAGGTCGTCGCCCTGGTTGAGCTTCTCCTTCTTCTCGGAGAGCTTCTCGCGCTTGTCCTCGATCTTCTCGATGAGTTCGCGCTCGTCCTCGGCCGAGAGCACCTCCGTCTGCTGTTTGAACTCGAGGTCCTCGATCTCCGATTCGAGTTGCTCGATGTCCTTGCCCTCGTCGAGTTCGAGGTCGTCGCGCATCTGCTCGACCTCGTCGAAGAGCTCGTTGGCCTCGGCGTTGAGCTCGTTGCGCTTTTCCTTGTGCTCCTGGACCTGCTGGTTGAGCTCGTCGCGCTTCTCGCGGTGTTCCTGGGCCTCGTCGACCTTCTCGCGAGTCTTCGCGTTCAGGTCGTCGCGACTGGATGCACGCTCGGAGGCGAGCTGGTTGAGTTCGTTTCGTCGATCCCGGAGCTGTCCCGCGAGCTTGATGAGCTCGCCCTTGGACTTGTTCTCCAGGTCGTCGTCTGTGACTGCTACGTTCTTGGATTCGTCTATCGATTCAGCCATAATTGAACCTCGGGGCCATACTACTCCGGCGCTTGACAGTCGTGCCCGTCTCGGTGTGCTGACGCCGACAACAAGGCTTCCCTGTCATGCTGGGCAAAGTGCGATACTGCCGGAACGCCGGAGACGTTCTGGTACCTTCCAGTCGGCGCGCCGGAGTTTTAAACGTTCCGGTACTCCAACCCCGTGTTTCACTCTCACACGCCCGCTACGTGCGTTATGTGGGTGTTTCGCATACACACGATCGACGGATGGTCTCTCCGGGACACTCGCGCCGTAGTCGGTCACTAACCCGACGCCGTCTTTTACTTTCACTTTCACTCCGGGGACGGCTCGGATTGATACGTGTGGCGGGTCGATCGGTAGGTATGCTCGACGAAATCGCCTGCCGGTGTGAGGCGACTGGGTGTGACCGCGAACTCGACGACGGCAGCTGTCAGCTCGTCTTCCGGACGGCAGGCGGCGAACGACGGGCCTACGAGTGTCCCTGTGGCCACGTGACCGTCACGGTCGCCGCGCCCACTCCGGAGTGATCTCCCTCCGAGGACAGCACCGCACCCGACGAGTCGAGCGCCGAGTAGTCCCCAGGTCGCCATTCCTCGATACCACTCAGCCTCGAGTCACTCGGCCCGTTGGGGCTGTAGATATTCAGTCGTCCGCGCTGACCGCGTCGTCGCCGAAGGAGTCTCCGCCGGCATCACGGGGGACGTCCCGCTCGATCTCGGTGAGCGTCCCGACGACGTAGCCGACCAGCGTACACCCGACAACGAGTGCCTGGACGCCGATGCGATACTCCAGCGAGAGCGGCAGGAGCAGCGTCCCGTTGAACGCGGCGAGGTAGACGACGCCAGTCATCAGGGAGATCCACTTGCGGTCCTGCCAGGTCTCGCCGTCGAAGCGCTCGCCGTACCGCCGGGAGACCCGGAACCACAGCAGCGCGGCGACGAGCACCGAGAAACCCGTCGAGACGGCGAGCATCGGGTCGCGAACGAACCACCAGATCGCGGCCGCCGGGAGGACACCGGCGGCCAGCGAGAGCGCACGGTGACGAACGGGGGACGACATCGATCCCGACTACCGGACTCGGGCACAAAAGTGTTGATCCGGAGACCGATCGAGGCCAGTCGGGTCAGTCGTCCGCCGGTACCGGGTCGCCGCTGACCCGTTCCCCGCGCGAGCGGTCCCGTTCCATCTCCGCCATCGCCCCCGTGGCGTAGCCAAAGAGGCCGACGAGGAGGACCAGAACGCCCAGTCCCACCCCGGCCTCGCCGGTGTCGGGCACCCACATGGCGGTGAGTGCGGCGAGGTTGATCACCCCGACCGACAGCCCGGTCCACCGCTTGTCGGCCCAGCTGTCGCCGGTCATCCGGTCGGGGTACTCACGGGCGATGCGGGCGAGGACGAGCGCGCTGGCGGCCACGCAGAGGCCGATCACGGCCGACACCGGGAGGTCGACGCCGAACCGGTAGGCGACACCGACCGCGAGGACGCCGACGGCCAGCGACCCGAGCCAGCGGAGGGCAGTTCGTAGCATGTCACCGGGTACACTCTCACTGATGAAATGATTTTTGTTTGTCAGTACTGGTAACGGTTCGGTTCTGGCCGGGACGAACACCGGAGATCGAGGGTTTTCGGGTCTGACTAGTCTGGATGACCGCGGAGTCGACGTTCAGTCGAGATATCGTACCACCTGGCGCCGGGCGTCACGTCGTAGCCACTCCGACTGGTCAAAAAACACTTGTGAACATAGTATTAACGGGTTATCATGTCTCTGTCCTCGCGTGCAGGATACGTTTTGATAGTAGTCGGTCTGGTGTTCGTCCCAATCTCGTTCATATTTACCGGGAGTACAGCTGTGCTCTGTCCACAACTAGACGGTGTAGCCTACAACGCGATCGGCGTCCATCTCGGTAAGTTTAGGATCACTGGAATCAAAATATCGAACCTCGCCTTTTTCTGGTACGATGGGTGCAATCACCGTATCAGTTCGTTAATACCCGTACTTCTCGGTGTCGTGAGTATCGGTCTCGGAACTGCTGTCGTCCGACGCGAAAAAGAGTGGTTTGCCCGCTCGAACTCGTGAGTGCCCCAGGATAGCGACACGATCCGTCTCTATACTTCGGACCGGAAGTCGACGGCACCTGTCCGGGTGAGGGCCTGAGCAGACTACGCCACTTCGTCCAGCAGCGTCTCGCCCTCCGCCATGAACTCCTCGACGGTGTCGAGATCGAGCGTGACACCGAGTCCGGGATCGTCGGGCAGGGGAACGGCACCCTCGTCGATGATCGGGTCGTCCTCGACGAACTCGTCCCAGTGGTCGTCGTCGCGGGCGTGCCACTCCATCGCGAGGAAGTTCGGAATAGCGGTCGCGACGTGGGCACCGGCCATCGTCCCCAGCGGCGAGGCGACGTTGTGGAGCGCGACGGGCATGTAGTAGTCGTCGGCCTGGTGGGCCGTCTTGACTGTCTCGCGCATCCCGCCGAACTTCGGCATGTCCGGTTGCAGGACGTCGACGGCCTGCTCGTCGATGAGTTGCCGGACGCCGTGCGTTCGGTAGACGTTCTCGCCGGCGCAGATGGTGGTGTCTGTCGCGCGGGTCACCTCGCTCTGGACGTCGAGATTCTCGGGGGGAACGACGTCTTCGAGCCACCAGACGTCGTAGTCGGCGACGGCGCTGGCGAGTCGGCGAGCGCTGTCGCCCGCGTAGTTCCAGTGACAGTCGAAGGCGACGTCGGCCTCGAAGCCGACGCGCTCGGTGACGGCCTCGACGATCCGGCGCTTGTAGTCGATGGCCTCGGCGTCGAGATAGCGATTATAGGGGTCGTCCTCGTGGCGCTTGCTCGCGTCGAGGTCGAACTTCAGCCCGTCGAACCCCTCGTCGAGGACGGACTCGGCCGTGTCGGCGTAACTCTCGGGCGCGTACGGGTCGAAGTCGTCGGGTTCGTCCTCGCTCTTGAGGTGGGTGCCGGCGTGACAGTCCACGTAGAGGCGTGCCTCCTCGCGGTACTGCCCGCCCAGGAGCTGGTAGGCCGGTTGGTCCATGAGTTTGCCCGCCAGGTCGTGGAGGGCCATATCGAGCCCGGAGATGGCGTGGACGCCGACGCCCGCGAGCGAGCCGTAGGCGGAGGTGCCCTCGAAGAGGCGGCGCGAGAGCGGTTCGAGGTTGCGGGGGTCGGCGCCGACGAGGAGGTTCTCGCCGGCCTGTTCGACCACGTCGGCGACGCCGGGGCCCCAGTAGCACTCGCCGGTGCCCGTGACGCCGGCGTCCGTATAGAGGCGCACGAAGGTCCACGTCCAGTCGGCGTCGACCTGTGTCGTCTGTACGTCGGTGATCTCGACTGACATGCCCCGCGCTTTTCGGCCGGGGCGTATCAAGGCGTGGGTCGCGGAACCGCTCGCCTGTGGTGGTGTGTTGTCGGTGGCGGAACGCCGGAGAACGGTTCACAACGTATCGCTCTCACGGACGGGTCGGTGAGAACAGCCGTTCAGTGTGTGCGTATTTATCGGTCCTCGGTCGAGCGTTCCTCCCGAGGCGGTCGGTCTCGAGTCGAACGCACCCGGACGACCCCGACGCTGATACGTCCAGACCGACAATAGCGGGTCGATGACCGACGACGAACTCGCAACGACACACGTCGTCACAGTTTTCCTGCGCCACGACGCCGAACTGTTGCTGTTACGTCGTAGCGAGGACGTCGGCTCCTACAGCGGGCAGTGGGGCGCGGTGGCCGGCCACGCCGAGGGCGATCCGGACGGAGCCGCACGTCAGGAGATCCACGAGGAGACGGGTCTCGATCCCGGCCCGGACGTGACACTCGTCCGTACCGGCGAAGCGTTCGAGGTCGCGGACGCGGACCTGGGGACGCGCTGGGTCGTCCACCCGTATCTGTTCGACGCGGCGACCCGCGAGATCCAATCCAACTACGAGACGACCGACTGCGAGTGGGTGCCGGCCCCGGACATCCTCCGGAGAGAGACCGTCCCGGACCTGTGGACCTCCTACGACCGCGTTCGACCGACGCTGGAGACAGTCGCGACCGACCACGAACACGGATCGGCGTATCTCTCGCTCCGCGCACTCGAAACGCTCCGTGACGAGGCTGCACTCGCCGTCGAACGCGATACCGGCGGCTGGCCGGCACTCGTCGAGACTGCCAGCGCCCTCCGGAACGCCCGGCCGTCGATGCCGGTGGTGGCGAACCGGGTGAACCGCGCGATGGCTGATGCGGCCGGGACCGAGACCGGAACTCCCGCGGCCGTCGAGGGAGCCGCCGGAGCCGGGATCGAACGGGCGCTCGCCGCCGACGACGCCGCTTCGGAGCGGGCGGCCGACCGACTCCCCCCGCGCGTCGCCACGCTCTCGCGGTCGGGAACCGCCTACGCGGCGCTCGTCAAGTGCAGTCCCGGTTCGGTCCTCGTCGCCGAGTCACGGCCCGGTCGCGAGGGCGTGGGCGTCGCCGAACGCCTCGCCCGCGAGACCGACGCCGAGGTGACGCTGACGACCGACGCCGCGTTCGCCGAGCAACTCGTCGCGACCGACGCCGGGGCGGTCGTCGTCGGTGCCGACGCGATACTCCCCGACGGGAGCGTCCTGAACAAGGTGGGCACGCGCGCCGCGGCGACGGTCGCCGACCGTGAGGGGATCGACTGCCTCGTCGTCGCCGCCAGCGACAAGGTGCTACCCGCAAGTGACGGCGACGGGACCGTCGAGCCCGCACAAATAGACCGCGAGGAGCGTGACCCGGCGGAGGTGTACGGCGCCGACGGCGACAGGTTCAGCGACGGCAACGGCGACATCGGCGGCACCGACATCGCGGTGGCGAACCCGACCTTCGACCTGACGCCGGGCGACCGGGTCGACGCCGTGGTCACCGAGGACGGGGTACTCGACGCCGCGGCCGTCCGCGACCTGGCCGAGCGCCACCGCGAGCGGGCGGAGTGGGGGTGACGGGAGTACGCTTCACTCCTCGGGTGGGAAGACGCTATCGGGCATCGCCTCGCGGACCGGTTCGGGCGTGCGGTAGTCGCGGTAGTCGCCGACGAGCGTGACGAGGAAGAACGCGCCGACGAGGAGCGCACCGACCGCCGTCGAGTCGCCGACGTCGGCCCGGTCGAGGGCGTTGTGGAACCAGAAGACGTTCGCCAGCGGCGTCGCGTGGAACTCGTGGGCGTACGGGCCGCTCGACGTCGGAAGGAACCGCCAGGCGTCGGGAAGCATCGCCCAGACCCCGCCACAGATTACGAGCGTTCGCTGGAACGGGATCGACGGCACGAACAGCGTGAGCACGACCGCGGTACAGGCGGCCCCGACGGCGAAGTGCGTGATCGCCAGCGACATCGTCGACACTCACTCCGGCGCGGCGCGCAATAATTGTTCGTCGGCGAGGGTCTGGCCCGACCTGACCCTGCCTGATCTGACCCGACTCGACCTGATCTGACCCAACCCGACCCGACCCGACCTGACCCGACCAGTCGTCCTCAGTCGCCCGCGGCCTGCTTGTCCACGCCTTCGAGGTCCGCACCGCCGACCGACGACCGGAGCGCGTCCATGCCGTCGTCGCGGTCGACGCCGAAGTTGCCCTGGTACAGTTCTTCGACGCGCTCGAACTCCGCGTCGGAGAGGGCCGGCGTGTCGGCGGCCGCGGCCCACTCGTCGACGTCGTCGGTCGTCCGGAACGTCGGCGTGACCGTCGCCACTTCGTCGTGAGCGAGCAGCCACTGGATCGAAGCCTGCCCCATCGTCCGGGAGCCCTCGGCGTGGTCCGGGTCTTCGAGGAATCGTAGCGCCTCGACTTTCTCCCAGCCGGTCTCGTACCACTCGTCGGGCCGGTGCGCGCGGTGGTCACCCTTCCCGAGTTCGGTCTCGGGAGTGACCTGCTCGTTCAGCAGTCCCGAGGAGTGGGGCACCCGCGGGATGACGCTCGTCTCCGCGTCGAGTTCGCGGATCTGCTCGATGGTGTGGCGGCCGGGAGTCTGTTCGAAGACGTTGAAGACGAGCTGGACGGCGTCGAACCCCTCCTCGACGGCCTTCGAGGCCTCGGCGAGCCAGCCGATCGAGGGGCCCAGCGCCCAGCCGACCGCGTCGACCTGCCCCGACTCCTGGAGTTCGTCCAGCGTCTCCAGTACGTCGGCGTCGACCTCGTCGACGTTCGCGTTGTGGAGCATCAACAGGTCGACGTACTCCATGTCCAGCCTGTCGAGCGAGCGGTCGAGCGCGGTGTGGATCCACTCCGGGTCGACCCGCTTGGGGAGTTCGCCGTGGCCGGCCTGGGGGTTGTTGTAGAAGTCGTAGCCGACCTTCGTCGAGACGGTGACGTCCTCGCGGTACTCGCCGAGCGCCTCGCCGACCAACTCTTCGGAGTCGCCGTGGCCGTAGACGTCGCCGGTGTCGAAGTAGGTGACGCCGCGGTCGACGGCGTGGTGGAGCATGTCGATCGCCTGCTCGCGCGTGCGGTCGCCCCACCAGTCGGTGCCGACGACCCACGCGCCGAAACCGACCTCGCTGACTTCGACGCCCGAGGAGCCGAGTTCGCGCTGGTTCATACGCGCCCGTTCGGCGTCGTCGCACTTATCCACCCCGGTTGTCGGCCGAAACCTCCCAGCGGAACCGGGCCAGCGTGACCCGGACAGAGTCGGCGTGTCGTCCAGTCGGTCGTCAGTCGCTCGCAGTCTGGGGCGACCGAACGGAGGCGGTGTCGCCGAGGCGGTAGTAGGTCGTTCCGGGGCTGTCCGCGCCGACGGACTGGACGTGTCCCTGCTCTTCGAGGCGCTCCAGGTGCGGTTCCAGCGCGTCGTACGTGACGGTCACGTCGGAAGTGTAGGCGAGTTGCCGGCGGATCGCCGTGGTGTCCGCGGTGGTCTGACTGTCGAGGAACTCGAGGATCTCACGCTGGATCGCGTAGAGGTGTGACATTACCGGAGTAATGCCCCTTCGGACATATAAACGGCTGCTGAGTCGGGTTCGAGTAAAGATTTAGCTCGGCGTTCGTGAGACTCCACGCGTGGTCGGGACAAGTCGAGGTCGGGTCGGGGTCGGAGCGGAGTCGGACCCGGGACACCGCTATCCGTCACCCGGTCGCGTCCGAGAGCGCCGACGCGCCGACGACGACGGGGAGACCGACCGACGACTCGCCGAGTCCGACCGTCACCTCCCGGTTCCCGGGCGGGTGGAGCGTGTACGCCCTGTCGCTCCCGTAGAGGACGACGCCGATCCGCGAGCCCGCGTCGAAGACGTGGTCGGTCGCCTGTAGCGGGAACTCGACGCGGACCCGTTCGCCGTCCTCGACCGGTGCGGACTCGCGGAGCGACTGCCGGTAGGACAGCGGCGTGTCGTACTCGTCGTAGGTCGGCCGGTTCAGCGGGTCGGCCCACCCGCGAGTCACGATATCGGCCTGGTTGTCGTCGCCATCGCCATCGCCGCCGCCGTCGCCGTACTCGACGAGCGCGGCGCTCACGACCGTCGGTTCGTCGAACGACAGCGAGAGGCTCGGGACGACCCGACCGCTGACGTGGACCGGTTCGGCGAGCGACGGCGTCTCGTAGCGTAGCCGATGGCTCGACTCCGACGCGGCGACCAGTTCCCTCGCGGCCGTCGAGGGATCGTCGAGGAACGACTCCCTGACCGACCCGGAATCGCTCGTCGTCGGGTCCGAACCGGGCTCGTTCGTCGTCAGGTCCGACCCGGTCGCGCCCCCGGGTGCAAAGCGCAGTCGCGCTCGCTCGGTGCCCGGCACGGGCCAGGCGTCGTACCGGTCGACGGTCCCGTTCTCGTTCGACCAGTTCCCGCGGACGACCGTCACCGGCTGTTCGTCCATGACGTCGTTGTCCTCGCCTTTGAGCCAGTGAGCCCACCACCGGTCGAGCAGCCGCCCCCACGCCTCGCCGGAGGGGCTCGTGTGTCCGCCCTCGTGGAGCCAGAGCCTGCAGGGCACGTCGTGGGCGGTGAGCGTCTCGTACCAGTCCGCGAAGTTGTTGGGCTTGACGATGGGGTCGTCGACGGCGTGGGTGATCAGGACGGCGGCGTCGACGGCCTCGGCCCCTGTGAGGAACGTCCGCTCGTGCCAGAAGTCGTTGTAGTCGGCGGTCGCGCGGTCCTGGCCGGCCTCGACCCGGTCGGTCCAGTGGGCACAGTCGTCCCGGCGGGCGTTGCCGGCCGCCACCCACGTCCCCAGGTCGGCGATCCCCGGACTCTCGTCGCGCGTGACCGAGACCGGGGTGCCGTTCGACCGGAAGAGGGCGTACTGCCCGACGTTGGCCGCCTGGGGGACGACCGCTTCGAGGCCGTCGACCCCCGTGGAAGCCACACCGTTGGCGAGTTCGCCCAGCGCCGACGCACCGATCATCCCGGTCGTCCCGTTCGTCCACTCGGCCGTGACGGTGTCCCCGCCTTCCCGGGCGTCGTAGGCCGTCGCGCGCCCGTTGAACCAGTCGACGACCGCTTCGAGCGCCGAGACCGTCTCCGGTCCGGCGGCCGTGTAACAGCCGGTCGACCGGTGGGTCCCCAGCGAGGATATCACCGCGACCGCGTACCCCTTCGGGACGTAGCGCCGTTCGAGCTGACGCGGCCGACCGGTGACCGCGTCCGGCAGCGCGTGACTCGGCCCTGCACCCCTGCCCGTTTCGTCCCCTGCCACCGCCGTGGCGTCCCTGCTACCGTCCGGACTCGCGGCGGGTGCGACCGAGCGCTCGTAGTACATCTCCTCGGTCGCGTCGCTGTGGGTCTGCTCGCCGCGATACGGGCTGGCTGTCGCGATGACCGGGACGGGGTCGCCGTCTATCGCAGATTCCGGATGGACGACATCGAGGAAGACCCGGTCGGGGGTACCGTCGTCGTCCGTATCGACGGGCGTCTCGACCCAGGCCTCCTCGCGGGATACCGGGACACCGTCGTACGCGGTCGGCGTTCCCGGTCCCACGCTGTCGAGAACCGCGAGACAGCCGCCGAGCGCGCTCGACCCGGCGGCGGCCGAGACCGTCGCGAGAAACCGGCGCCGGGACAGCGAGTCCCCCGTCCGTCCCGTGTCGGCTGTGTCCCCCTCGCCTGCTGTCGGATCCGACATACCGTGGACGTAGCGAGCACCCCGTCATTGTTCTGTCGAAACCGAAATTCTCCCTCGCTGTGACGACGGCAGCGAGACCGTTACGACCGCGGGAGTCGAACTCGCGGTGTACCGTCGTCGGCCGTCGGTCCGTCGCCGGGACGGGTCCCGTCACGCGGCCGTCGGTCCGTCGCCGGGACGGGTCCCGTCACGCGGCCG